>Ga0209383_1001516_pt1 | contig 14428 bp, 15 predicted proteins | sample CoawatmetaG02DNA_FD_187510 | JGI IMG/M metagenome (GOLD analysis project Ga0209383, IMG submission 187510) | Marine microbial communities from the West Antarctic Peninsula - Coastal water metaG029-DNA (SPAdes) (version 2) | ecosystem: Environmental > Aquatic > Marine > Coastal ... | reverse complement strand
ATTGCAAAATTTCTATCAGATCAAAGTGGAAATGCAGAGTTAAAGATCAACGACGCTTCCCTAGAATTAGTTGTTGGAAATTTAGTTTTTAAAAGCAAACTAATCGACGGAAAGTTTCCTGATTATCAACAAGTCATACCCTCGGGAGAGAGCTCAGTTCTTAAAATAAATGTTAAAGATTTTTCTGATACTTTGAGTAGAGTTTCAGTTCTGTCTAGTGAAAAATACAAAGGGATAAGATTAATTACTTCATCAGACGGTGTAAGAATTTCAGCAAATAATCCAGAGCAAGAAGAGGCAGAAGAGTTTTTCCCAGCCTCCTATAAAGGCGAGGATCTTGATATAGCATTCAATGTTACTTACCTACAAGAAATCATGTCACACATGAAAACAGACACTTGCCATATCAACTTCTTTGGCTCAGATAAAAGCTGCTTACTAACACCACCTGAAACAGACAGTCCAAAATACGTCGTAATGCCCCTCCTTATTTAGTCAGGCTAGTGGCCTTTTCAACAATCGAATTAAGAAATTTTAGGTGCTTTGAGCAGTTAAGTTTAGATCTATCTCCCCAATCCACCTTGCTTTATGGAAAAAATGGCTGCGGAAAAACATCAATTTTAGAGGCTATCTTTGTTGCCACGTCTGGCCGATCATTTAGAACATCTAACTTAGAATCTCTCATTAAAGAGGGTGCCGAAGCTTTTATTATTAAGGCATATGATGATTTAAGTGGATCTATTTTAGAGATAAAAAAACAGAAAACACTACCCATTAACATTAAAATCAACAACTCCAAGGTTACAGCCAGCGAGTTAGTGCGCGCTTTCCCATCCTTTTCAATTGATAGCAAAACATTCTTTTATAATGACAATGCCCCGGAATACAGAAGAAAGCACATAGATCGCGGTTTATTTGTTGCATCAACAGAGTATGCCAAAGATTGGTTTGGATATTTTCGCGCCCTAAAACAGAGAAATTCAGCCCTAAAATTAGGTGATATTTCACAAGCACGAGCTTATGACGAAGCCCTGGCATCAAATGGTGAAAAATTAAATGAACTTAGATTTTCCTTGGTTAAAGATACTCAAGTTGTTTATCAAGAATTAGTACAAAGTCTTGTTGTAGAAAATGATAGAGCAAAAATATTTTGTGAGGTTACCGCTGAGCTATTTCCTGGATACGATTCTTTAATTGGACTTCAAACTGATTTAAATAATATGCACGCTAATGACTTGCGAAGAAGATCAACTACCAAAGGGCCTCACAAGGCAGACATTATATTTGAAAGTAAGGGCTCACTTATCAAAGACAAGTTTTCCCGAGGCGAGCAAAAGCTGCTCTCAATTATCTGGTCTATGTCTCAAAATATTATGCTTGGTAGGGTCTATAACCTGAGCCCAATTCTCTTATTGGATGACCTGTCTTCTGAGCTAGACTCTGAAATGCTTGAGTGCTTTCTTCCAGCACTCAAGTATATTGAAAATCGTTTTATTTTTTCAAACATTGTTGATCTTTTTGGTAGTAAAATAGGTCACAGCAATCAAAAACTGAAAAAGTTCCACGTGGAACAAATAACATAATAAATATGCCAAAAAAGAAATCAGACGACAAAAAATATGACTCTTCAAATATTCAGGTTCTCAAGGGCCTAGAGGCTGTTAAAAAAAGACCTGGAATGTACATTGGCGACACTGATGATGGTTCTGGATTACATCACATGATTTTTGAGGTGGTTGATAACTGTATTGATGAGGCTATGGCTGGCCATTGTTCAAAAATTGACATTATTATCAATAAAGATGACTCGATTACTGTAAAAGACAATGGCAGAGGAATTCCTGTTGATGTGCATAAGGGTGAAGGGGTGCCAGCTGCAGAATTAATTATGACAACTCTGCATTCTGGAGGTAAGTTTGATGATAACTCTTACAAAGTTTCCGGCGGACTTCATGGAGTAGGGGTATCGGTAGTAAACGCCCTCTCTAAAGAGCTAACCTTGACTATCTGTAGAGATGGCGGCATGTATGAGCAAAAATACAGTGAAGGCATGGCCACGACCAAGCTAAAAAAAATTAAGGCGTCAAAAGAGACGGGAACGGAAATTACATTTAAAGCCTCAGATAAAATATTTACATCTATCAACTTTGAAACTGAAAGAGTAAATAAAAGGGTACAAGAACTCTCATTCCTTAATGCCGGCGTAAGTATTGAGGTCTCAGACGCTAGAACAGGAAAGTCAAAGAAATTTCAAAACTCAGGCGGAGTTTCAAGCTATGTAGACTTCCTTCGTGGCCGAAAGACAGCTTTATGCCAAACAGTACTGTGTGAGGGTGGCCAAGATGGAATCACTGTTGAAGTAGCAATGCAATGGAACGACTCATACAATGAAAGTGTCTTATGTTATACCAATAATATTCCACAGAAAGATGGTGGAACTCATTTATCAGGTTTTAGATCAAGCTTAACCAGGGTTTTAAAGGCCTATATTAAAAAAGAAGAGCTAAATAAGAATGCCCCTGTTGAATTATTAGGCGAGGATGTTCGCGAGGGACTAATAGCTGTAATTTCTGTTAAAGTTCCTGATCCTAAGTTCTCATCACAAACAAAAGAAAAGCTTGTGTCCTCTGAGGTTGAGGGTGTTGTTAGTTCAATTTTAAGCAAAGGCCTCAATGAGTTTTTAATAGAAAATCCAAAAGAATCAATGGCGCTTCTTGCAAAGGTGTCCGAAGCAGCGCTAGCCAGAGAAGCAGCAAGGAAGGCCAGAGAAATGACAAGGAGAAAAGGTGTTCTTGAATTAGCGGGTCTTCCAGGCAAGCTATCAGACTGTCAGGAAAAAGATCCAGCCCTTTCAGAGATTTACCTTGTTGAGGGTGATTCAGCTGGTGGTTCTGCCAAGCAGGGCAGGAACAGGAAATACCAAGCAATCCTTCCTTTAAAAGGAAAAATATTAAACGTCCAAAAAGCCAGAATAGATAAAGTTCTTTCGTCTGCTGAAATTGGCACAATGGTTAAGGCTTTAGGTTGCGGCATTGGAACTGAAGACTTTAATATTGAGAAGCTGAGATATCATAGAATTATTATCATGACAGATGCAGATGTGGATGGATCTCACATTCGAACTCTGCTTCTAACTTTTTTCTATCAACAGTACTTTGATATATTAGAGAATGGGCATATTTACATTGCAATGCCGCCATTATATAAAATAACCAAGGGCAAATCTTTCGTTTACGCTTTTGATGAGAATGAGAAAGAGATAGCCCTTAAAGAGTTTTCAAAATCTGGATCTAAAGGTATTGATGTTCAAAGGTATAAAGGTCTTGGAGAGATGAATCCTGATCAATTGTGGGATACCACGATGGATCCTGAAAAAAGAACCATGATGCGTGTAGATATTGCTGATGCTCAAGAAGCTACAGATATGTTTGAAACCCTTATGGGAGATGATGTTGAGCCTAGGCGAGAGTTTATTGAACAAAATGCTCTTTCAGTAGCAAATCTTGATATCTAATTAATTTTTTTATAAGTCTGACTGATCCAGAGTTGGGCTTTTTTTGTAATTTCTTTAGCATCAGCCCCATTAATTGGCGGTCCAATAACAATAGATATTTTACCAGCTACTTTTTTTAATGATTTATTTTTCCAATACACGCCAGAATTATGTCAAATAGGTAGGACTGGCACGACTTCACTTACTGCCAATACAGCGCCACCGTTACCAAACTTACCTATACCATCTTTTGCATTTCTTCTTGTGCCTTCTGGAAAAATTAATACTGCATAACCATCTTTAATTCTTTTGCTGCCAATACTTATGACCCTCTTCAGGCTGCTATGTTTTTCTTTCCTATTAATTGGAATAGGCTTCAGCCTAGAGATTGCCCATCCAAAAAATGGAATAAATAAGATTTCCTTTTTAATGATGCTGCTTGTTGGTAGTATGAGGGTTTGCAAAAACAAAGATTCCCAGGGCCCTTGATGATTTGCCATTATTACAAACCGTTTGTCAGGTATATTATCAATCCCATCGACAGCCCAACCTATTCCACATATATATTTAAGAACTTTTAAGATATTTATGATCCAAAACGAAGCTATCATTTGACACTTTTTTATCGAAAGCACAAAAGACGCGAGTATTATTAAGATAGATATAAAAATAAGGGTTGTGAAGAATATCAGATAGAAAAGAAGACTTCTAATCAAGCAATATACCTATAAAAGAAAACATTTGTCTACTTAATAATTAAGGTTTCAAGATATTTTGGAAGATCTAAAATTTTAATTCTATTTTGCTCCATTGTATCCCTATCTCTTATAGTTACAGAGTCATCTTCTAGCGTTTCAAAGTCTATTGTTATACACAATGGGGTTCCTATTTCGTCATGACGCCTGTAGCTTTTCCCTATATTTCCAGTGTTTTCAAGTAGTATTCTTCCAAGCCTAAGTTTTTGAAGGTTCTTTTTGATATCAGAGGCAATTCCGACTAAACCCTCATGATTTTTTTTCAATGGAATAACAGCAGCCTTTATGGGAGATAAGTGTGGTCTTAAGGCAAGTACTGTCCTGCTTTTGCCCCCACCAAGATCTTCAACTTTATATGCCTCATTTAGAACTGCAAGAACACCCCTATCAACTCCGGCTGAGGGCTCAATTACATATGGCACTGTCCATTTTTTAGTTTCCTGATCTTGAATAGCCAGCCTAGCATTAGATTCTTTGTTCTCCATGACAGATGAGTTAATATCAAGCTCATCTTGATTTTTGCTATGGGAGCCTAAATCAAAATCAGTTCTATTTGCTATCCCCTCTAACTCTTCAAGTCCGTGAGGAAATTTATACATAATATCAACAGTTGCTTTGGAGTAATGAGCAAGCTCGTCATCTGGAACATGATAAAGTTCCAGGTTATCTTTTGGCACACCTTGCTCCGCCCACCAGACTAGACGCGTCTCAACCCACTCCTTGTGCCAACCCTCGTCAGAACCAGGGGTTACAAAAAACTCAAGTTCCATTTGTTCAAACTCCCTCACTCTAAAAATAAAGTTTCTAGGCGTAATCTCATTTCGAAACGCTTTACCGATTTGTGCTATCCCGAAAGGAAGGCTCTTAGAGGTTGAATCTACAACGTTCTTAAAGTTAGTAAAAATATGTTGAGCAGTCTCTGGTCTTAGATAGGCAAAGGAATCGTTATCTTCAACAGGTCCAACGGAGGTCTTAAACATTAAGTTAAAAGGTCTTGGATCGGTAAGATCACTCGAACCACAAGAAGGGCAGTTTGGCGATTTAAGTTGATCGGCACGCCATCGTGATTTGCATTCTCTGCAATCAACCAAAGGATCAGTAAATGTATCCTCATGCCCAGAAAATTTTAGAACGCTTGGTTTTGTTAAAATTGAGGCGTCTAGACCCTCAACATCATCTCTATCGAAAACCATAGACCTCCACCAGGCCTGTTTTAAATTATTTTTAAGTTCAACACCCAATGGCCCATAATCATAAAGTCCCTGAAGTCCCCCATATATTTCATTTGATTGAAATATAAACCCCCTTCTCTTACAAAGCGCTACAAGTTCTTCCATTGTTTTTGCAGTCAAAATAATACCTTTGATCTTTGTGGTTAGTAAATTACATTATGCAGTTTTTTTAATTCAATCCATAGAGCTTTTCTGTATCTCTAAAAATATAAACCTATAAAATAAGGCAATTGAGCAAAATTGCGAAGTAAAATTAAAAAAATGAAAATATTATTTAAGACATTAACAATACTTCCCTTAAAAATAAGTTTTTATTTAATAGACTGCTTGTTATTTTTTGCCCCCATTAATCTTCTGCAATTACTTTCATCTTTTCAGGTTACCCGCAAGAATTTAACCATTGCATTCCCAGGGCTATCAAAAAAAGAAATTTTGCAGCTTTCAAAACGTAGCTTCATAGAGACCATTAAAAGTTTTTATGAAACACTTTACTGTTGGTCTCGATCATCAGAAAAAATTATTGCACAAACAAAAAAAATAAATAATAGATTTCTATTTTCACAGTCACAAAATTCAACAGGACTAATAATTTTTGCTATACACAATCGCAGTATTGATTTTCTTTTGAGATGGATGTCTGCCCAACGACAACACACATCGTTATATAAAACGATTAAATCTAAGAAAGTTAATAATTTTGTAAAGAGACTTAGAGAGGAGGGTGGAAATAAAATGGTGCCCACTGGTATTGGAGGCGTTAAATCAATTATTGCAGCATTGAAAAACAATCAAATGACATGTATGGCCTCCGATCAAGTTCCCGCTGAGGGATTGGGAAAGTACTCTAAATTTTTTGGGCATGAATGCTTTTCATTTTCTCTTGCCCCATCACTAGCACAAAAAACAAATATGCCGATTCTCATGTCATCGCTTAGTTATGATTCAGATATAGGACATATCGTGACTTTCAAAAAGCCTGATGGAAAAATTTACGGTGAATTAGGAGTAGATATCATGAACCAAGAAATGGAAACAGAAATTTTAAAAAGACCTGAAGAGTACTCTTGGGAATATAAAAAATTTAGAAAACTTTCGAAGGAACCTAAAGATATTTATAAAAATTAGCGCCTCCAAAACGCTGGCATAAATAAAACTAATAAGGTAAATATTTCCAGTCGTCCTAGGATCATAGCAAAGCAAAGTATTAGTTTCCCAAAACCAGTAATAACAGTGTAGTTTTCAGCAACCTCTCCAAGACCAGGGCCGAGATTATTTAAACAAGCGCCGACAGCAGAAAATGCAGATTCAAAATCTAAACCAGTGCCAAGCATTGCTAGCAGTAAAAACATAAATATAAAAACATAAATCGAAAAAAAACCCCAAACCTTTTCAGCAATTTTTGCATCAATAACCTTGGTGCCAATTTTTGATGTTAGAACAGCATTTGGATGAATAGTTTTTAATATCTCCTTATATGCTTGATTGATCATAATCAAAACTCGCCAAGCTTTAATTCCACCACCAACTGATTGCGAACATGCTCCCATAAAGGCTCCCACCAAAAGAAGATATGGCAAAAAGCCTGGCCATAGAGAGAAGTTTTCTGTGGTAAATCCAGAAGTAGTAATAATAGAAACAGTATGGAAAATCGCGGTGCTTAATGTTGAATTTAATCCAGCGTATGTGTCACTCAGAGCAATTACAAGAATAGAAATAGTAATTATAATCCCCACAACAGAAAGAAAAAATCTAAACTCTGCATCATAAAAATATTTTAAAGGCTTTCCTCCAAATATAGCAGCATAATGAACTGCAAAAGACGCCGCTGATAAAAGCATAAAGATAATACATATCCCCTCAACAAAACCACTATTAAAAAAACCTATACTTTCATCATGTGTTGAAAAACCTCCGCCAGCCACGGTGCTTAAACTATGTGCTATAGCGTCAAATGCAGTCATTCCAGATAGACCATAAAGCAACGCACAAGATAAGGTTAAGCCAACATAAATTTTCCATAATGCTCTAGCGCTATCAGCAATTCTTGGAGTTAACTTCTGATTATTGTGACTGCCAGGTAATTCTGTTTTATACAATTGACCCCCGCCAATCCCAAGCGCCGGCATAACTGCTACAGCCAGAACAATTAAACCTGCTCCACCAATCCACTGTAAAAGTTGTCTATACATTAAAATAGATTTTGGTAAATCATCCAGACCCGAAATAACTGTGGCGCCAGTTGTGGTAATTCCAGAAACTGATTCAAAGAGAGCTGCGCTAAACTTTAAATCTAGATCAAAGAAATAAAAAGGAATTGAGCCAGCTAGCGCAAGAACTACCCAAAACAGAGTTGTAACAACAAAACCATCTGAAATATTAAGTGTGAAGTTTTCTTGCTTAGACACAAACCACATTAATCCACCGCAAAGTGATAGGAATAAAAAAGAATATAAAAAAATCTCCCCACCATCTTCCTTGTATATAAAAGCTACTAGGTAGGGAGGTAAAAAAGATATACTAAAAATTCCTAATAAAATTCCTAATAAATTAAATATAGATTTAGGGTTCATCAATCTTCCATAAAGAGATTCTGAATTTTTGTTTTATCCGTTTTTCCTAAAATAAAAATTATTAACCTATCTCCCGGACATAGCAATAGCTCGTCAGAGCCCATAAACGTTTCATCATTCCTGGTAACTGCTGCAACCACGCAATTTTTAGGCAGAGGCATTTCTGCGATTGGCTTATTAAAAAAATTAGCAGTGACAGTATTCTTGTGCACAATTCCCTCAATTGCTTCTGCTCCGCTACCCATTTTAAAAATAACATCTTGTGGCACATCTCCTTCAGCTAAATGTTGCAAGACCATTGACACAGACAATCTTTGTGGAGAAAGAGCAATATCAACAAAGTTTTTTGGAAGAATATTTATGTATGTATAATTATTAACAATAATAATTGTCTTTTTAGCGCCTAACTTTTTAGCAAGAAAAGCAGACATTATATTTGTTTCATCATCATTTGTGAGCGCGCAAAAAATATCAATGTTTTCAATATTTTCATTTTTAAGCAGTTCTTCATCAGAGCCACCGCCATTTAGCACAATTGATCTATTGAGTTCACGTGAAAGCATCTCACACCTATCACGATCTGGATCTATAATCTTAATTTTATAGTCCTCTTCTAGGCCCCTAGCTAGAGCAAAGCCAATCTTCCCACCGCCAATAATCATTATCCTAGATGTTGAGATATCTTGAAGTCGCATTTCTTGAACTACACTATCGATATCATCCTCAGCAGCAACAAAATATAGTTCATCATTTTCTTTGATGATCGTTTTGCCATCTGGAATAAATGGTTTACTTTTTCTATATATAGCAGGAACAAAAGTTTTTGTTTCAGGCATATCACTCTTAATGCTTTTTAATTCCCTATTAACCAACATCCCATCTTTTTTGGCCTTTACTGAAACAACTTTTAAAGCACCATTAGCAAATGTCTCAATTTGCTCAGCGCCAGGATGCTTAATTAAATCAATAAGGTGATCTGTAACCTCATTTTCAGGGCTAATAGCTATATCTATATTACCCTTCCCAAATGCATCTAGTGAATCAAGATAAGATGCATCTGAAAGTCTACAAATTGTTTTCTTTACCTTAAATTTTGATTTAGCTATCTGGCATGAGGCAATATTACATTCGTCACTGCTGGTAACAGCAAGTAATATTGTTTCCTCATCTGCTCCTGCGCTTTCTAAGGTATTTGGGTGAGATGCATGACCAATAATTGTTGCTAGATCAAAGTCCTCTTGAAGACGAAGTAGTTTGTCTTTATTGTTGTCAATGATACTTACATCATAGTTTTCTCTTGAAAGAGTAGAGGCTAAACTGCTGCCAACTCTACCAGCCCCCAGTATTAAAATTTTCATAGCTATAAACTAAACCTCTTTTTAAGCAATTGGAAGAATCGCATATATTTATTTAATCGTCAAAAAAGTCTGCATAAGAATTTGCTGCATCTTGTGAAGCAATTATATTCTTACCAGGGAACTGTAAGTGAGTAATTACTAGTGTTAAAGTTCTTGTTTTTACTGCAAGTCCATCAGCGCAGAAATAAAAATTTCTTGATTCACTGGTACACAATATTTCAGATAATAGCTTGATTCCATGTATCTTAATAACGACATTATTCTTTTCAAAAAATATACATGGCCAATCCTTAAACGCATTAAATTTTCTTATTACACTGCTTGCGTCTTCATCAATAAAATTAACCTTGCCAGAAGATTTTGTAATCTTAGTACAATATGATGCAGCCTCATCATCCTGTGCAGTTGGTAATTTTTTGTTTTTTGATACTTCTAACAATGTAGTAAATAAAACTTTATTTGCAACTTTTGTGAGCTCCGTTTCTAAAAAATGTTTGTCCGCATTTTCTGGAATAGTAATTTTCTCTGCACTATAAATTGGACCCTCATCAAGACCTTTGGTCATCTCCATAATTGAAATTCCTGAATCAAGATCACCATTTAATAAAGAAGACTGAATTGGAGACGCGCCCCTATATTTTGGCAGCAATGAAAAATGTATATTAATGGATGAGATCTCAGGATGTGCTAAAAACCATTCAGGCAGTATTTTTCCGTATGCAGAAACGACCAAAAAGTCACACTGAATAGTTGAAATGATTTCTTTGAATGCGTTATCTATCTTGAGTGGTTTAAATAAAGGCAGGCTAAGGTTAGTCGCCATTACTGAGACAGCAGATGGGTCTTTCCTGCCAGCTCTTTTTGAGCGTTTGTCTGGCTGGGTTATTACGCCAACAATTTCACATTCTTGATTAAATAAATCTTGAAGTATCTCTGCTGAAGATCCAGGCGAGCCAGCAAATAAAATTTTCATATAGGTAGTATGTATTTTTCTAAATTCTTCTAAAATCAGTCATTCAGTCATTTAGTCGCTTTCTTGCGAATCCTGTCTCTTTTGAGGGGCGATAGATAGTCAACCATTAGCTTACCTTCTAGGTGATCAATTTCATGCTGAATACATACGGTTAATAGCCCCGAAGGCTCATCTTCGTGATGTTCTCCATTAATGTCTTGCCAGTTCAAGTAAATGCTATCTGGTCTCACTATTTCTTCAGTGACTCCCGGTACTGATAGGCAGCCTTCATTGAATGAAAGTAGACTTTTGTCGTTTAATATCTTAAATTCTGGATTTATAAAGACTTTTGGGTCATTCCTTTCGTCAGATATATCTATTACTATAATTCTTTCATGGAAATCTACTTGACTAGCAGCTAAGCCAATACCATTTTCTTCATACATTGTTTCTAACATGTCAGACACAAATTTTTTAAGACTTTTGTCGAATTTACTTACAGGCACTGCTACCTTCCTGAGCCTTGGATCAGGGAATGTTAAAATATTTAGCTTTGCCATATACACATTATATGATCATTCTCTATAATCAACACCTGTAAACCAATAATTTATTAATTTTTCGGAGAAATATTTATGTCATCTCAAGCTGTTGTTTCTATATTTATGGGTTCAAAATCAGACTTGCCTGTGGTTCAGGCCGCAGCCGATACCCTTGCTCAGTTCGACATCTCTTACAACATGTTTATCCTTTCTGCTCATCGAACACCAGAAGAGGTAGTAAAAACTATTAAGGAATCAGAGCAAAATGGTGTCAAGGTATTTATTGCAGCAGCTGGAATGGCTGCTCATTTAGCAGGCGCAATAGCTGCACAAACAACTAAACCAGTTTTAGGGATTCCATTGGCTGGTGGAGATTTAGATGGAATGGACGCTCTGCTTGCAACAGTTCAAATGCCAAAAGGAGTTCCGGTAGCAACCTTTGCAATTGGAAAATCTGGCGCGATAAATGCTGCAATTTGTGCCGCTCAAATAATAGGAACCAGTGATGCCGACATGTCCTCAAAACTAGAAGAATATAAAATTAAAATGCATGACGACGTCTTAAAAGCTAACGAGTCAATCCAGTAAGAATTTGAATACATTCAATGAGGCAACAGTTCAAATGCCAAAAGGAGTTCCGGTAGCAACCTTTGCAATTGGAAAATCTGGCGCGATAAATGCTGCAATTTGTGCCGCTCAAATAATAGGAACCAGTGATGCCGACATGTCCTCAAAACTAGAAGAATATAAAATTAAAATGCATGACGACGTCTTAAAAGCTAACGAGTCAATCCAGTAAGAATTTGAATACATTCAATGAGCCGGAAGAAGCTGTTCAGTGGCTTGAATGTGGAAAGATTCTACTACATCCAACCGAGGGTATTTGGGGAATTGGATGTGACGCATTTAACTTCCACGCAGTTCAAAAAATTAACCACTTAAAGCAAAGAGAATCCTTAAAAAATTTTATAATTCTTGCGCCAACAATTAGCCATGCACTTCAATATTTTAAGCCCTTAATAAACTCTCAAATAGACTTTATAAATGAAGTTTGGCCCGGACATACAACAGTTATTTATGAATCGAATGATTTATTACCTATACATTTAAAGTCAGTAAATAATACTATTGCCATGAGAGTAAGCAATCACAAACCTATTAAAAGCTTACTTTCTAAATTTAATAGTTTAATGGTTTCTACATCTGCAAATATTAGTAATGTTCCAACATCTACAAACCTTGATGAGGTTCTAGATATATTTCAAGATCATGATGTTGCTTTATATAATTTTGATAACGGGTCAGCAATAAAACCTTCGTCTATAATAGATTTAAAAACCATGGATTGTATTCGTGAATAAGCTTACAAAAAAGGAACTTGAAACCTTAGAATCTACTTTTATTAAGATCCAAAGAAGTGTTGAAGAAGGCATAAAAAAACTTAATGTCTCCCCACCTATTCGAGTCGCCAAAGTTTGGAAAAGAGATCTTGGAGGCGGTGGAAAATCGATCTCAATCACAGGCGATAATATTGAAAAAGCAGCCATAAATTATTCATCAATATCTGGTAAAAAATTACCTGATTCCTCAATAGCAGCAAGCATTAAAAATACCTCTCATAAATTTCATGCACTAGGCGTTTCCGCAATTGCGCATCCCATGAATCCATTTTGTCCGACAAGTCACATGAACGTAAGAATATTTTTGCAACTAGGAAAAAATAATATTATTGAGAATTGGTGGATAGGAGGTGGCTTTGACTTAACTCCATTTTTTCCAACTAAAGAGGAATCTTCTAAGTGGCATTCTCGCGCAAAGTTTTGCGTTGATAGTTTTAATAAAAGCTACTATAAAAAATTTGCACAAAATTGTGACGATTACTTTTACTTACCTCACAGAAAAGAAAAAAGAGGAATTGGAGGTATTTTTTTTGATCAACTTCAACATAAAGATATCAAAGAAAGCCTAATCTTTCTTGAGGAAATTGCTAAATGTTACATAGAAACTTATGTTGAACTTGTTGAGTTGAATAAAAAGCATAAATTTACGGCCCAGGATAGAGAATTTCAACTATATAGAAGGGGCAGATATGTAGAGTTCAATTTACTATTTGATCGGGGCACTAAATTTGGCATCGAATCCAATGGTAGAACTGAATCGATACTTGCATCAATGCCTCCAGCAGTTAATTGGCCTTTTAGACTCTCTGCTGACATTAACAAGAAAGAAAAGAAACTTTTAAGATTTATAGATAAAAAATGGAATGAGCATATTAAATTATGAGAATTTATAAGCTAGGTGTAATCGGGAAACCAATAGGGCATTCACTTTCGCCTAAGATTCATAATCTATTTGCTCAGCAAACAGGCATTAAAATTGATTATCAGCCCTATCAAGTATCACCTGATGCTCTAGATATCTTTATAAGAGACTTCTTTAATAATGGTGGTGATGGGCTAAATATTACTTTGCCTCATAAACTTGCATGTATTGACTCAGCAGACGATAAATCTGCTCTTGTTAAAAAAATTGGAGCAGCAAATATCTTAATTCATAACAAAGACTCCAATAAAATTATTGCTGACTCAACCGACGGCAATGGATTTGTAGAAGACTTGCATTGTAAATCGATCAAACTAGCACAAACAAATGTTTTAATTTTAGGTGCTGGTGGCGCAGCACAGAGCATTATTCCAGCTATTCAAAACGAGGAGCCAGCTAATATATTTATTGATAACCGTTCCCCAGGCAAGATACAGCCTTTAATAGAAAGGTTTTTATCATCAGGCGATAACAACGAAGGTCCACTCTCACCACTATCTGATTTAAAGAGCTTCTCAGGCAATAACCATATTAAAAAGGGGATGCAATTAGTAATTAATACAACCTCTGCAGGGTTTGATGGACCTTTTCAATGGGATGGAGACATATACGCAAATGAAAAAACAGTTTTTTATGACCTCAGTTATAGCAATGCCAATGGAATAACCCCATTTTTAAAGTGGGCGAGTCAATATTCTGATCAATACCATGACGGAATTGGTATGTTAATCAATCAAGCCGCTCTTTCTTTTGAGATGTGGACCGGGATAAAGCCAGATACCAAAATAACTGCAGCCGAGATGTTAAATGAGTAAAGGTTTCGTGCGCTTTATTGCTGGAGCAGTTTGCCCATCATGCAAAGAACTAGATAAGATCGCAATTAGTCCAGATGATAATACAATCTACTGTTTAAATTGTGATTTTAAAGAATACAGACCGAAAGCTCCCAATGATACAGATCCCAATACAAGCAATCCCAAGGTCTTTAATTTAGATGACTTTAGAAACAAAAATTCCTAGAATTTGTAACGCTTTAAAGCTATTATAGCTTCAGAAAAAAACCGCTTATTAGATTGCTAATAATGCTAAATAAACTTCTAATGAACATAATTTTTAGTTATAATAAGATATATCAATTATTTATTTTAAAAGTTTCATCGAAGCCAGGGAATTCTAATGTTTAAAAAAGCTACCACAACTATTA
>Ga0209383_1001514_pt1 | contig 14437 bp, 13 predicted proteins | sample CoawatmetaG02DNA_FD_187510 | JGI IMG/M metagenome (GOLD analysis project Ga0209383, IMG submission 187510) | Marine microbial communities from the West Antarctic Peninsula - Coastal water metaG029-DNA (SPAdes) (version 2) | ecosystem: Environmental > Aquatic > Marine > Coastal ... | reverse complement strand
TCAACATCAACTAATAAATTAGTACCGTTAAGAATTTAATATATAATTTTCTTCATGGAAGAAGATACATTTTATAAATTTTTAGAGTTCATTAAGCCCACCAATTCATTTGCTGAGGAAGAACCTCCTATTACTCCAGATTATTCAAATATGGATAACTGGGCAGCTTATCCTGAGAAGAATGGACATCAATTTCTAACCCCAGATCAATCATTTACAGTTAATAAAGCTAATAATGATGTCGATGTTTTTTATATTCATCCAACCGGTTTTTATGGAAAAACATGGAATTCAAGTATGGATAAAACTCTATCAGCGTATGAGAGAACCGAGATCATGCTTGGCAATCAAGCTTCCGTATTTAATGATTCTTGTAATATCTATGCACCTGAATATAGACAAGCTACTTATTATTCTTTTTTTGCAAGAGATTTAGACGGAATGGCTGCTCTTGATTTAGCCTATGAGGATATAGAAAGTTCTTTTACTTATTTTATAGAAAATCTTAATTCTAATAAGCCTTTTATCATCGCCGGCCATAGCCAAGGCGGTATTCTGGCACATAGACTTATAGTAAATAAGATTCAAGGAACAGCTCTCCAAGAAAGAATGATTTGTACATACGCAATTGGGTATATTATCCCAGAGATCTATTACAACGATTTATTCCCACTAATTCCAGCATCTAAGAATTTTGATGATACAAACTGTATTGTTTCTTGGTCTACTGTTGTTGAGGGCTTTAAGAGAGAAAGAGAAAAAACTGTCTTCTGGAGACCTTCGGGATGGACAGTTGAGCTTATGAAGCAAAAAATTGTCGCTACAAACCCTTTCTCTTGGTCAAACGACTCGAGCTGGGTTGAGAATAATGCATCTCATTTATCCATAATTAACAAAGCATCAGGTTACGATTTTGCTGACAGGCTTGCAATACACAATACAGGTTCTGAAAAAACCATTGCCGTAACAAGAACTCAAGCTGTTTCAGCCTCACTTAACAGTGAATCAGGCTTGGTAGAACTAAGAGGTCCAATAGTAGAAAGAATGCGAAATATGGCTTTCTTTACAGGGGACTTACATAGCTTTGATGTTATGCTTTTTTGGGGATCTTTTAGACAGAATGTTAAGGATCGCATTAATGCTTTTTTATAAATTACTTTTTATTATTATGGTCTCATCACCACTATTACATTCCTACGAAGAGGGCGAAGTGCTCAATGGAGATGTAAAAATCTTTTATCGTGACTATGGGCCTAAAGATGCAGATCCTATTCTCCTAGTTCAGGGCTTAGGAGGTCAGTTAATTAACTGGCAAGATCACTTAATTGAATTTCTTATTGAGAATAACTATAGGCCTATTGTTTTTGATAATAGAGATACGGGACTTTCTTCAAAAATTCAAAGTGAGCTTTTTACAGATGATAGAGCCGCTAAAACAATATCTAGAACTTACATTAAATATTTTTTACGACTACCTATAAATCCCGTTTACACCTTAGACGATATGGCTAATGATTCTGTCGCTATATTAGATGGTCTAGATATAGATAAAGCTCATTTGTTAGGAATATCTATGGGTGGAATGATTGCACAGATAGTTGCCTCTAATCATCCAGACAGGGTTAAGACTTTTACTTTGATATCTTCTACAGTTTCAACGCCAACACCGCTTAACGGCCCTTCAAGGCATGTTAGAAAGCTTTTAATGAATAGATCAAATAACCCTTACTCAACAATCGATGAAAGAATTGAAAGAGGTAAGAAGATCTACTCTGCTATTGGTCTCGAAGGATACGATTTAGAAACTGAAGAATTTTATAATAAATCAAAGGAATCCATAGAAAGGGCAGGCCAAAATGATACTGGTTTTAGCAGACAGATTATGGCTATTTTAGGCTCCAAAGATAGGATTAAAAAGGTTAAATCTATTCAAGCTAAAACTTTAATTATTCATGGAGATGAAGATCCTTTAATTAAAGTAAGAAATGCTCATAGAGCTCATAAATATATTAAAGATAGCGAGCTGATAATAATTCCTTCTATGAGGCATTTAATTGAGCCTCCTGTTTTTGATCAGTTTAAGGATAAATTGCTAGTCCATCTGAGCTCCCAAACTTAAAGAAAATGTTATCAACTAGTCTAAAGCGAGACTACTCTATTGGCGCAATACCTAATGGAATAAAAGTTGATACTTTTACTTTCTTTCTTCTATTTTTTTACAGTAATATTATTGGATTAAATGCTGCTTTAGCTGGAACTGCTATTTTTGCAGCCCTGTGTATAGATGCAATAACTGATCCTTTGATGGGAACTATTTCTGATAGAACTAGATCAAGGCTTGGAAGAAGACATCCTTTTATGTTTGCCTCAGTAATACCAATGACAGTTGGTTATATTATGCTTTTTGCACCTCGTCAGGATTGGGATTTATCTCAATCTAGTTTATTTATATGGATGCTTTCTTTCACGGTCCTTACTAGAATTGGAATGACTCTATTTGATATTCCACATAGATCTTTTGGTGCCGAAGTTACTAAGAACTATCAAGAAAGAACAGTTCTTATGAGCTGGAGAGAAATGATGCAGTGGGTTTCGTCACTAGGTAATGCAGCCCTGGGTTACTTTGTATTCTTTAGACCAACACCTGAGTATAGTATCGGCCAACTTAACCCTGATGTTTGGTTACCGTTTGGTGTTATGGGCGGAACTTTGATGGCATTGAGTGTTCTTTACACTTCGTTTAAAACTAAACCTTATATTGGCCAACTATCAGAATGGAAAGGCTCCACAAATTTAAAAGACATATTCGCAGAACTAAAAGTAGCACTAACCAATAAATCATTTGTTATTCTGTTTTTTGGCAATCTAACACTTTCTCTTGCATGGGGTTTATCAAATTCCTTGGCCTTGTATGTAAATACCTATTTCTGGGAACTAAAAGCTATGCAGATTGGTCTTTTATTGCCAATATATTTTGTATCAACCATGCTCGCCTTTTATTTAACACCTCGGCTTGTTCAATTTTTTGATAAGAGAACTATAGTTATGGTGGCTATTCTTGGAGTTGCATTAATAACACCAGTTGCCTTTATTCTATTTAATCTAGGATTAACGCCTGAAAAAGGAAGTCTATCGCTAGTATTTTTTCTTGCCTCCTTTATGGTTTTTTTGGTTATGTTTGCAGTGATTGGAAATATGACAAGAGACTCTATGGTTGGTGATATTGCTGATGAGGTGGAGCTACAAAGTTCTGCAAGACAAGAGGGTATTTTGTATTCAGCTGTTTCTTTCATGCAAAAATTTAATGCCGGTATTGGTGCTTTTTTTGCAGGATTGGTATTAAACTTTATAGAGTTTCCAGAAGCAGGAAGTGGAGCTCCGACGTCAGAACAGGTCTACACATTAGCTTTTGTTCAGGGCCCAATTGGAGCGATCCTTCTATTGATACCATTCTTTATATTCTATAGATATGACCTTACAAAAGAACGCCATAATGAGATTATAAAATCTCTAGAAAATTAAATTTATTTAATTAAGACTTCTATAGCTTTTGTAATTCTTGTCCACAAAGTTTTTTCAGGAGCCCCTGAGTCTTTAGCAGAGAAGTTGGAGATAAAGCTTATTAGTAAGCCATCTAAATTATCAAGCCCATCAGAGCTCTTATTGAACTTATTCGTTAGCATTTGAAGTTGTATGGTTTGTCTTATTGCCACATCCTTCTTCAAAGACTCTAATCCGGCAAGAATTTCTAATTTAATACATGCAAACAATAGGGCTTCTTTATCTGTTTTTTTATTATCTCTAGAGTTAGTAAGAGCATTTTCAACAGGCTTAGGAAGGTTTGTGATCTCTATCTTCTCATCAGATAACATCTTAAATATATCTAAGTAGGCTTTAATTTTTGATTCTTTTAATTTAACAGATGCTTCATCTTTTATAGAGCGCATTGCCTCTTTAACATCAATGTATTCCTTAGTTTTAAATATGTTCTTTAATTCTCTCAATTCAGAATCAATATCATTGATAGCTTTTGAACCATCTTTTAATTCAATAAGTAGGTTTTTAGCACTTAGCAGTTCTGCATCAATAACTTCTTTCTTAGCATTAAAGAATCGATCTGCAGATTTGTTAAATTTATCCCAAAGCTTATTATCAGTTTTTCTTCCAGCTGATCCAGTAGCTTTCCAGTCATTCTTAAGGTCGTTGAACTGTTTTATGCAAACATCGCTATCGTCACTTGATATGGCATCAACTTTAGCTATCAAGGACTCTTTAGCCTTAATAACAACCTGTTCTTGTTTTTTAATTTGTTCGTTTATTGGCTTTCTTGCTTCAAAGTAAGCTGATTTAAGTTTATTTAGATCTTTGTCTAAGACAGGGGCAAATTGCTGCCACTTATCAAACATTCCTCTTAGGAACTGAATTAATGTTCTGGCATCGGCCCATTTGTTTGAATTTTTTTCAACAAAGGCTGAAATCTCTTGGATAATCAGCTCCCTTTCTTTTGCGTTATTAACTTTTATGTCTTTAAGTTCATCAAAGTAATCACGGCATGGCTCCCATGCTGTATTGGTTAATTCATTAAACTTATTCCATTGCTCTCTAGAAGCCGGTCTACTTGAAACATCCAGTAACTGCCATTTTGCTTGTAGGTCATGAATAAAATGAGCCTGTTTTTTTGGTTCTTTTAGTGGAGCATCAATAACTTTCTTAATTTCAGTTATTAATTCCTCTCGCTTTGGGTTGGCTGCAAAGGAGGATATTTCATCAAAATACCTTGATTGGCCGATAGCAAAATTAAGTTTATGCTTAAGATTGTTGGGTATTCTTCCCATTGCCTTCGTTTGAGACATGACATCTCTAACCTTTTTTTGGCCGTTCTTAATTGATCCATCAGAAAATAACTTTTCAGCTTCTTCTAACTGTTTAAATAAATCTTGAGTAGTTTCCACAATAATCTCTTTTGATGTTTATAATTAGGTAAATGAAAAAGAGAATTCTAACAGGTATTACGACAACTGGTACTCCTCATATAGGAAATTATTTAGGTGCTATAAAACCTGCACTTAAATTAGCCAACGATTTTGATGAGTCATTTTTCTTTTTAGCTGATTATCACGCCATTATTAAGAACTCCAACAACAATGATATTGCTGAGTCTGTTAAGAATATTGCATTGGCATGGCTGGCATCAGGACTTGATTCTAAAAAATCTTTTTTCTACAGACAGTCAGATGTTCCAGAAATACTTGAACTAAGCTGGATTTTAAATTGCGTAACCGCAAAAGGCTTAATGAATAGATCCCACGCATACAAAGCGGCTACTGCTCTAAATTCTTCAGATGAAGACAAGGGCATTACTATGGGATTATTCTCATACCCGGTATTAATGGCTGCTGATATTTTATTATTTAATGCAACCCATGTTCCTGTCGGCGCAGATCAAATTCAGCATATTGAAATGACTAGAGATATCGCTGGAAGGTTTAATCATTTATACAAGAAGACATTTGAGCTTCCTGAGGCAGTTATTCAAGCTTCTCAAAAAATTATTACAGGTACAGACGGAAGAAAGATGAGTAAGTCATACGGAAATATAATTCCCTTACTATCAACTGAAAAAGTTTTAAAAAAATCTATTGCTAAAATTATCACTAACTCACTAGAGCCAGGGGTTCCCAAAGATCCCACTGATTGTTCAGTCTTTTCATTGTATTCATCCTTTGCATCAAAAGATGAGATTAAAGAATTTGAACAGCAGTATGCAAATGGTATTTCATGGGGAGATGCTAAGGGCAAGCTATTTGAAGCTGTAAATACTGAGGTAACGCCTGTCAGAGAAAAATACATGAGTCTATTAAGCGATACAGACCTAATCAATGATCAGTTAAGCGACGGTTCAAAAAAGGTTAGAGAAATTGCTAAAGAGATGCTTGATTCTATTAGGCAATCTATTGGTATTTCTTCTATTCGCTAATGAAGTCACATGGCTCTTCATGGCTTAAATTCGGTCTATTTACAGTTGGTCTTGGTCAATCCTTTGTTTTTGTATTAGTTCCTCCTCTTGCAAGAGAGCTAGGCCTTACCGTCATTCAAACATCTTCAGTATTTGCTTTTTCTGCAATTGCTTGGGCTTTAACAAGCGCTTTTTGGGGGAGGGCTAGCGATAAGTACGGAAGGAGGAATATAGCAATTCTTGGACTAGTTGGTTATGCAGCTTCTTTGATTGCAATGATAACGCCCTTGTTTTTAGTTGAAAAAAACTTACTTGATGTTATTTGGCTATTCCCACTTCTTATGCTTGGAAGGTCTATAAATGGGCTGCTTGGCTCTGCAACTAGGCCTGCTGCTTTTGCTTATACTGCTGACACTTCATCAAGAGAGAATAGAACACTAAAATTTGCCAGACTTGAGTCAAGTTTTCTTTTAGGGACAGTTGCTGGACCACTAATTGGTGGTTTCTTAATCCTAATTACAAAAGAAACTCCATTTTATGTATTTAGTATAATGGCATTAATTGCCTCAATTGGAATCTATAAAAACCTTGAAACAGATACAGCTCCACAAAAAGTGGAAGTTGTCTCAAAGATATCTTGGTTTTCAGATTCTGTCTGGCCGTATCTTGCTTTAGCTTCTATTGCCAGCCTATGCCAGGCATCTCTTCTTCAGTCCATTGGATTTTTTATCACAGATAGCTTTAGTTATTTAGATGATCTGCTAATTATCACAAGCATAAGCTTTGCCTTACTTTCGATATCTTCGATTGTTAGTCAGTATCTTTTTACCGATTCATTTCCTTTAGATAACTATAAACTATTGATATTCGGAACTTTATTATTAGTATTTTCTTATTTTACGATGGGTTTCTTCTCGAAAATATCAGTCTACTATCTATCTATGATAATCAACGGATTCGGCGCAGGCATGTTAAGACCAGCTATAGCATCTTCTTTATCACTCTCTCAAACCCCAGAGAATCAAGGCTCAGCAGCTGGTTATTTAGGATCTGTTATACCTATAGGTCACATACTCACCCCGTTAATAGCTATGCCTATATACACAATTAATCCTGCATTTTTATACTATTTTAGTTCACTCCTATGTATAGGTTCTATAATCTTTATAATGACCCATCCAATATTTAAAAAATCAGAGATATAAATGAAAAAAGCACTTTTACTTGTAAATCTAGGAACGCCTGATTCCCCATCTTACTTTAATGTTTTTAAGTATTTAAGAGAGTTTTTATCTGATGAGAAAGTCATTAACGTAAATCCTATAGCTAGATTCTTGCTGGTTAATTTTATTATTTGTCCTTTCAGATCTTTTAGCTCTTCTAAGATATATAAAAAAGTCTGGCACCCTGAGTACGGATCTCCGTTACTCCATAACACAGAGATGTTATGTGATGCATTATCAAAGAAATTACCTGATATGGATGTGCAATATGCAATGAGATATCAATCACCTTCGATTAAATCTAAGTTAGAAACAGTTCTTTCAAAAAATCCTGATGAAATTATCATCCTCCCTTTATTTCCGCATTATGCCGCAGCAACTACTGGTTCCGTTTTTAAAGAAGTAACTAAGCGCCTCTCTAGTAAGTGGGTTATACCAAAGGTTACTTTTATAAATCAGTTCTATGACAATGAAAAATTTATAGATGCATGGATTGATAAAGCCAAAGATTTTGACCTTTCTAGTTATGACAAGATTGTTTTTAGCTATCACGGTGTCCCAAATAGCCATGTAGATGACGTTTACGAGAACAGCATGTGTTCTGATAATAATTGTGAAGATGGTATTACTGATCTAAATAAGCTCTGTTACAAGGCAACTACGTATGAGACAACAAAGCTTCTCGCATCCAAATTAAATTTAGATGAGTCTAAATACATAGTATCTTTTCAATCTAGACTTACAAATAAATGGCTTGATCCATTTACTGATAAAGTTCTTGAGGATCTTGCAAAAAATGGACAAAAGAAAGTACTAGTTTTTTCACCGGCCTTTACATCTGATTGCTTAGAAACAATTATAGAAATAGGAGATGAATATCAAGAGTTATTTATCGATGCAGGCGGCGAAATCCTTGATTATGTTCCGTCGCTAAATTACTCAGATAAATGGGTTGAGGCAATAGAAGATATTATTAAATAGAAATTTTGAGAGGTGTTATATGTTTAAGAATGACTTATTAAAGAATAAAAGAATCCTTGTCACTGGCGGTGGTACAGGTCTTGGTAAAGAAATGGCAACCCATTATGCAGAGCATGGCGCAGATATTTTTATCTGTGGTAGAAGAGAGAATGTGCTTAAGGATACTGCTGCTGAAATTGAAGATAAATATGATGTTAAGGTTTCATATGAATCTTTAGACATCAGAGCATCGCAAGATGTTGATAGCTATATCCAAAGAATATTTGATGAAGGCCCGCTTGATGGTCTTGTTAATAATGCGGCAGGCAATTTTATCTCTCCAACTAAAGATCTTTCACATAAAGGCTTTGATGCTATAGCAAATATTGTTTTCCATGGAACTTTCTACATGACTCAGTCGGTAGGAAAAAGATGGATTGAATCAAACCATAAGGGATCAATTATCTCTATTCTAGCTACCTGGGTATGGACCGGTTCTCCTTATGTTGTTCCATCAGCAATGTCAAAATCTGGGCTTAACGCGATGACTCAATCTTTGGCAGCAGAGTGGGGACAATATGGAATTAAAGTTAACGCAATAGCACCTGGACCATTTCCAACCAAAGGAGCCTGGGAGAGACTAAATCCTAATGGAGAAGATGGAAGTGTAATGGGCGATAACCCAATGGGAAGGGTTGGTGAAATGAAAGAGTTACAGAATCTAGCAACCTTCTTGATGGCAGATGGTTGTGAGTACTTAACTGGGCAAACTATAGCAATCGATGGAGCTCAATATCTAACTGGTGGAGGGACTTTTTCTAATCTCTCAAAATTGTCTGAGGATGATTGGGAACAAATGAGAAACATGATAAGGTCAAGTAATAACAAAGATAAGGCTGATAGATAACAACGGGAAACTTTATGGAAAATACATACGAAACAATGAATAGCGTCTTAAGTGCACAGAAGAAACACTTTATAAAAGAAGGAGCGCCTTCTCTTGATCTTAGAGTAGATAGACTTAATAGACTAAAAGCTTTAATTATGGATAACAGATATGACTTTGTTGAGGCCTTAAACTCTGACTACGGCAATAGATCAAAGAATGCTTCATTAATGTCAGATGCTTACACAATTGTTCCTGAGATAGATAATGCTATTAAAAACATTAAAAAATGGACTAAGGTAGATAAAAGATATTCTAACTTTCCAATGGGACTCTTAGGAGCCAAGTCATATGTGAGTTATGAGCCTCTTGGAACTGTGGGAATGATATCTCCATGGAACTTTCCAATGAATCTTGGTTTTGGACCGCTTGCAGCTATCTTTGCTGCTGGCAATCAAGTTATGCACAAGCCTAGTGAGCTTACTCCTCTCTCAGCAGCTCTAATGAAAGATTTATGCGACAAGGCTTATGATGAAACTGAGTTTGCAACATTTTTAGGTGGCCCTGAGGTGGGATCTGCATTCACTAAGCTACACTTTGATCATTTGCTATATACAGGTAGTGGAGAGGTTGGTAAGCATGTCATGCAATCAGCTGCTCAAAACTTAGTCCCAGTGACGCTTGAGCTGGGAGGTAAATCCCCAGTTGTTATTGGAAATAGTGCTGATATGAAGGTATCTGCAAAAAGAATTATGTTTGGAAAAACTTTGAATGCAGGACAGATATGCCTTGCTCCAGATTATGTCTTGGTACATAAAGATAAAAAAGACGAATTTATCTCTGAAGTAGAAAATGCTGTTAAGGAATTCTATCCTTCAATTAAAGACAATGAAGACTACACATCAATAATCAATGAAAGACATTTCGACAGAATCAATTCACTTATTACTGACGCAAAAGAAAAGGGTGCTCATATCAATCAGATAAACCCATCAAATGAAGATTTCAGTCAGCAAGAGTTTTATAAGATTCCACCAACAGTCATTACTAATACCACTGAAGATATGAATGTTATGCATGAAGAGATATTTGGACCAGTGTTACCGGTAGTAACCTACGAAAATATTAATGAAGCATTAGCACTTATCAACTCTAAGGATAGACCTCTTGGTTTATATTACTTTGGTTCGAATAAAGATGAGCAAGCCAATATTTTAAATAATACTTCCTCTGGTGGGGTTACTATTAACAATGTAGTAGGCCATATTCAACAGAAAGATCTTCCTTTTGGAGGAGTAGGTCCTTCTGGCATTGGCAGATACCATTCCTTTGATGGGTTTAAAAACTTCTCTAACCAAAGGGCAGTTTTTAAAGATGTCGGTTTTAAATTTGATAAATTATTTGATGCTATAAGACCTCCTTACAAAGGAAGCATTGAGAAGGTATTAAAGACCTTATTAAAATAAATTTTTGTGTTTTCTCTTCCTCTAAAGCTAGCTTTTAAGTACTTCAGATCAAGTAAAGGCGGAGCTTTTTCTTTTACATCATTACTTGCCGTCATTGGACTTAGTATTGGCGTTTCAAGCTTAATCATCGTCATGTCGGTAATGAATGGTTTTGAAAAAGAGCTGCAAGATAGAATTCTAGGCGTTGTTCCTCATGCACTTATTCATTCAAATAAACCAATCAGTAATTACTCTCAAATAATTAATGAATTAAAAGAAGATGAAAATATTATTCAAGCAGCACCCTATATTTCACTTCAAGGCCTAATTTCCTATGGCTCAACTGCTAGGGGTGTCTCTATAACAGGTATTGATATAGCTTCAGAGGGTGAAATGTCTATCCTGCCTGATTATATGGTTTATGGCTCTATAGATTCTTTAGAAGAGAAAAATTCAATTATTTTAGGTTCATGGCTGTCTGCTCATCTAGGCGCCTTCATTGGCGACACTGTAACTATAACAACCTCTGATATAAGATCTTCTTTACTAGGCTCATATCCAAGGTCTGTTTCTTTAAAAGTAGTGGGCATATTTGAACTTAGAGCAGAAATTGATCAATCACTAGTATTAATCTCTCATAGCTTAGCTCAGAAAATTAAAGGCTTTGAAGATGAAACATCATCAATAAGGTTAAGAACATCCAATTTATTTGAGGCTGATGTAATCGCAAGACAGTCAATTGTTTATATAAAAGCTCCGATTCAAGAATTTTCTTCTTCATCATGGAAGCAAACCCATGGAACTCTATTTGAAGCTATTCAATTCGAAAAGCTATTAATAAGCTTAATGTTATTTTTAATTGTGGGAGTGGCATCAATATTAGTTTTATCAACAATAGTCATGACAGTTAAGGCAAAGGAAAGGGAGATAGGAATTCTTAAAACTCTAGGAGCCAGCAATAGTCTTTTGGTAATGATTTTCTTTTTCCAAGGACTATTAGTTAGTCTTATTGGAATAATTATCGGAGTCATACTAGGGTTACTAGCCACACTCAATATCAATAACTTTATTACATTTCTTGAGGGGCTGCTTCAGCGAAACCTATTAGATGCTTATTTTATTAACTATTTTCCATATCATATTGATCCGTCTCAAATCATTAGCATTTGCTTAATCTCTTTTACTTTTAGCGTTATATCTTCATTACTTCCAGCCTTAAGAGTCTCTAGGCTTAATCCTGTGGAGATACTTAGACATGAATAATCTTGATTGTATAAATCTTAATAAATCATTCTTTATGAAAGATGATGAGATTAAGGTCTTAAGAGATATTAATATTTCTGTGAGTCCCGGTGATCTCATAGCTATTTCTGGTTCATCAGGCGCTGGTAAATCGACACTTCTTCACTTGTTAGCCTCTCTTGATAAGCCTTGTTCTGGCAGTATCATTTTTAATAACAAAGAAACCACAACTCTTAGCAATAAAGATTTAAGTAAGCTTCGATTAAAAAACTATGGCTTTGTTTACCAATTTCATCATCTTTTAGAAGACTTAACAGTTCTTGAGAACATACTTCTTCCTGGTCAAATACTTAATAGTGATAAAGATCTTTTAAACAAAAGAGCAAATACCTTAATAGATCGAATTGGGCTTTCAAAAAGAACTAGCCATCTTCCTTGGAAGTTGTCTGGCGGTGAGAAGCAAAGAGTTGCTATTGCGAGGGCTCTTATAAATAATCCTAATATTATTTTCCTTGATGAGCCTACTGGAAATCTAGACACTGATAATGCCAAAGTTATTCAAGATTTATTAATTGAAATATCAAAGGAACATGGTATTGCTTTAGTTACAGCGACTCATGATAATAACTTTATAAAAAGCTTTGATCATATTTATAAGCTAGATAATACTATTTTAAGAGAGATATAAATGACAGAATTTATTTTAGCGGGCGGTCCTTTTATGTGGCCCTTGCTTGCATGTAGTATTTTAATAATTTCTATTTCTATAGAAAGAATCTGGTTTCTTCAGACTAGGCTTGTGGCTCCAAATGGCTTAACCAATCAAATAGTTAATCTTTTTAATAAGAATCTAATCAATCAAAAGCAGGCAGAAGAGATATCCGAATTATCTTCACTAGGTTTCTTGCTAATGGGGTGTATTAACTACAAAGACCTACCTAGAGAAAACCTTGAATCTAAGATTGAAGAAAAGGCTGTTGAGGTCAAATATGCTCTTGAGAGAAATCTTAATATGCTTGGAACAATAGCCACTATTAGTCCGCTACTTGGTCTTCTAGGAACTGTTGTTGGAATGATTGCTGCCTTTACAGGGCTAACAGAGTCATCTGGAGCAAACCCTGATCTTCTTGCTGCAGGTATATCTCAAGCATTAATTACTACCGCATTTGGCCTATTTATTGCCGTTCCTGGATTAGTTCTTCATAAGTACTTTGAACAAAAAGTTACATATCTCTTAATAAGTCTTCAGGTAGAAGTGTCACGCTTTATTGATGTTATTAATAAATGAAGTTTATTCAACAACCTAAGTCATCCTTTGCTATTGAGATAACTCCTTTAATAGATATTGTATTTCTTTTGGTTATTTTTTTTGTTGTGACTTCCAAGGTTGGTGATTCACAATTTTTAACATTAGATCTTCCAAAGACCGATTCTTTTGAATATTCACCCATTCAATCAGCAAATGAAATATCCATAATTACTGATGGCAGTGTTTTTATTAATGGGGCAGCATTTAATATAAATAATACTAAAGAGCTGGAGCAGGCAGTATTCGATCTTAATAACACAGAAGGATCCATAATATTAAGCGCAGATGCGGCGTCTCTTCATGCCTGGGTGGTAAAAATAATGGATATTCTTAATAAAAATGGGTTTAATGAGGTTCAAATAAGAACAATAGAGAAATGAAACAAAGTAGTCTAAAGAGAATATTTTCATATACCTTAAAATTTAAGTGGTCATTTTTTATTAGCGTATTAGGTTTTATCGCATTTGCTGCGGCAGATATTGCAGCAGTAGATTGGATAAGAAGGGTAATAAGTTATATTGATTCAGGAGACGATAGCCTCAATACATTGCTTTCATTGGCTTTGATATTTATTGCAATTGGAAGAGGTATTGGTTTTTTTGTCGGTAATTATTTTATGTCCAGAGTTGGCTTTGGAATTGTTCATGACCTTAGGGCAGATCTATTTCAGAAACTACACGATCTTCCTAAATCTTATTTTGATGCAAACCAATCAGGCCAATTAATTAATAGAATAACTTTTACTACAACCCAAGTATCAGCTGCCGCATCGAGTGCTGTTAAGACGTTTGTTAAAGAAGGATTTTTACTTATTGGATTATTTGCTTATCTTCTAGTCCTTAATTACAAACTTACATTGCTCTTGGTAGTAACTGCTCCTCTTATAGCTATTATTGTTTTTATAGCAGGTAAGAGACTTAAGAAGTTAGCAACAACAATTCAGACAGCTATGGGCGATGTTACCCATATAGCTTCAGAGGCTGTAGATGGCCATGTTGAAATTAAGAGTTTTAATGCTCAAGATTATGAAAATGCACGTTTTCTAGAAGCGAACGCTTCAAACAAAAATCAAAATCTAAAGTTAGAAGCTACAGGAAGTATTGCGACTCCAGTTATTCAAGTACTGGTTTCTGTTTCTTTATCGCTAATTGCATACTTTGCCCTGGGTAATAAAATGGGCATCAGTCTAGATCCAGAAACTTTTGTTGCCTTCTTTACAGCAGCAGGTTTAATGGCTAAGCCGATTAGACAGCTTTCTAATATTAATATTACTATTCAAAAAGGTCTTGCTGCTGCGAATGAAATATTTGATCAATTAGATCAAGACAATGAAAATAACTCAGGAAATTTAACAAATCCTATAAATGGAAATATTGTCTTTGAAGATGTTTCTTTTTCTTATGACACAGGCGGGCA
>Ga0209383_1001506_pt1 | contig 14479 bp, 11 predicted proteins | sample CoawatmetaG02DNA_FD_187510 | JGI IMG/M metagenome (GOLD analysis project Ga0209383, IMG submission 187510) | Marine microbial communities from the West Antarctic Peninsula - Coastal water metaG029-DNA (SPAdes) (version 2) | ecosystem: Environmental > Aquatic > Marine > Coastal ... | reverse complement strand
CACATTATGTAAGATAAAATTGCACCAGAAGATCCAACAAGGGCACCTGTTATAATTAATGCAGTATTTTCTAAAGTAAAACCAATTCCTGCTGCAGCCCAACCAGAGTATGAATTTAACATTGAAATCACCACTGGCATATCTGCTCCACCAATTGGAATGATTAATAAAAACCCAATTAGAAATGAAACTGCAATTAATATCCAAAAGAAATTAGAGGACTGGGATGAGCATAATAAGTAAGTTAAAACTAGAATTGAAATTAACAATAAAGCATTAAGAAAATGCTGCCCTTTAAAAGTAATTGGTGACCCTGACATTATTCCTTGAAGTTTTAAAAAAGCAATTATTGAGCCTGAAAATGTTATTGCACCAACTGCAGCTCCAATTGACATTTCAATTAAGCTTGCAAGTTTAATAGCACCTACTGATCCTAGATTAAATGCCTCCGGATTTAGGAAAGCTGAGATTGCAACAAAAACAGCTGATAGACCAACTAAGCTATGAAAACCAGCTACAAGTTCTGGCATAGCTGTCATTGGTATCTTATAAGCTATGAATGCCCCTATAAGACCACCTACTAATAAAAAGATTAATACATAAATCAGCCCACTAGAAAAATTTTCAACCGATAAGAAAGTAACAGTAATAGCTATCACCATTCCTAAAATTCCAAAAAAATTACCTTGTCTTGAGGTTTCTGGAGATGAAAGTCCTCTTAATGCTAATATAAATAAAACCCCTGAAACTAAATAAAATATTGCTGATAAATTTGCTGACATAATTATTTATCTTTCTTCTTTTTTTTGTACATTTGAAGCATCCTTTGAGTGACCAAAAATCCTCCAAAGATATTAATGGCAGCAAGAGATATTGCTAAAAAACCAAGAATATTTGAGATTGTAAAGACATTATCTGAACTTCCAGCTAAACCTGCAATTATAGCACCAACAATAATTACCGATGATATTGCATTAGTAACTGACATTAATGGAGTGTGCAGAGATGGAGTTACACTCCAAACAACATAATAACCAATGAAAATTGATAAAATAAATATACTTAATCTGAATATAAAAGGGTCTATTTCCATAAATCTATTTAATTAATGTTTTGTTAATTATCTCATCTTCTAAATTAATATTAATCTTATTATTTTCTTTATCATATAAATTTGACACAAAGTTAAATGCATTTTTTGAATATAAATTTGAAGCTGAAACGGGAAGCTTATTTAAAATATTTGTTTCACCCATAATCTTTACTCCATTTTTAACCACAATTTTATCAACTTCAGTAAACTCAGCATTTCCACCTTGCACCGCAGCCAAATCATAAATAACAGAGCCTGATTGCATATTATCGATCATGGGGCCTTTAATAATTAATGGGGCTTTTTTGCCTGGAATTAAAGCTGTACATATTACAATATCAATTTTTTTTAAAGTTTCAGCTAAAAGATCCTCTTGTTTTTTCTTAAATTCTTCAGAGGCTTCTTTTGCATAACCACCTTCTGTCTCAAGATTCTCAGATCCTTCAACAGTTAAAAATTTTCCACCTAAGCTTTCAACTTGTTCTTTTGAAGCCATTCTAACATCTGTTGCAAAAACTATTGCACCCATTCTTTTTGCTGTTGCGATTGCTTGAAGACCTGCTACACCCGCACCAACTACCAATACTTTTGCTGCTGGGATGGTACCTGCTGCCGTCATCATCATGGGTATGGCTTTTTCAAAATTTGCGAACGACTCTATTACTGCTTTATAGCCAGCAAGGTTTGCTTGTGAGGATAGAATATCCATTGATTGAGCTCTTGTTATTCTTGGCAGCATTTCTAAAGAAAAAATATTAATATTTTTTTTAGATAAATTTTCTATTTTTTCTTTATTTGTATAAGGATTAAACACTCCAATAAGAGTCTGGCTTTCTTTTAAATTTGAAAGATTTTCATCAGATAAAAATCCTAGCTGAATAATAATATTTGCATTTTTTAAGATTTCAGATTCATTATTTAAAATCTTAACTCCTAATAATTTATAATCATTGTCCCTAAAACCTAAGTGTTCACCGTATTTTTCAGCTAAAGAGATTTCAAAACCTAAGGCTATGTACTTTTTTGCAATATCAGGAGTGATTGCTATTCTTTTCTCTATTTTTTGATTTTCTAAAATTGAAACAATTCTCATAGGAGGATTCTATAGCAAAAATATTGCCATTAAAACTAAAACACCTATAACAGCGACAGTTCCCCACAATACAAATTTTGTAAAATTATTCCAAGTATCTTTATGGTCATGATTGTCCATAAAAATTACTTCTGTCTTGCTTTAAATTTTGGGTTTGTTTTATTAATTATGTAAACTCTACCTCGTCTTCTAACTAACTTAGAGTTAAGGTCTCTTTTTTTTAATGATTTAAGTGAGCTTTTAATTTTCATAATATTTTTTATAGCCTGGCAATGTCCTACTCTTCCGTGTCTTAAGACAAAGTACCATTGGCGCTGAAGGGCTTGACTTCCGAGTTCGGAATGGGATCGGGTATTGCCCCTTCGCAATAATCACCAGGCAGTAGTTACTACTAAAATTAAAGAATGATGTAAAGATTAATCTTTAGTAATTAAATCAAAGGAGTTCTTAATTTTATGATTAAAAAGTAGGTTTAATTAGTTTTTTTTCTAGAAACTCTATGAGATTGAAATGCATCAGAGATTAAAACATAAAAAATACCAGCTATTAAACCAATTGCTATAGCTAGCAATAAAGGATTTTTATTACTTTTATCTTCATCTTCATATTCATATTTAGTTGCAAAAATATTTACTGATGCAGCATGAAAATCATTGTTATCTTCTAAAGGGCTTGATTGCTTAATCTCTTTAAGTAGATCTAAAGATCTATCTTTTTCAATTCTTTCTATACTTTTATCTTGTTCAAGTGCTCTTTGACTTTTTTCTAACTCATACAATTCTTTGATAAATGGCTTTTTATTTGGACGATTACTGATTAAATCTATTTCTTTATTAATTGTTTTATAGCCTTTTAAATAAAAGGGAGTGCTTGTTTGAATATTCATCAGTAATCCACTTTGAAAATTGAATTTTTCTGCTGCAATTGTACTATTTTCAATTCCTAACTCTTCAGCTATTTTTGACTGCTCTTTTAAGTATTCTAATCTATCAGAAGTACTACGATCATAATCATCTAAAAGATTTTTAATCTTGATTGTTAAATCTTCGAGATTATGATCTCGTTCCATTATTAATCCTTCAAGTTTATATCTTTTTAAATTTTTAGAAACTGATAATAATAAATTAAAATCTTCTACTAGACTCTGTTTTACAAGTGGAGATACTGATTTATCTACATATATCAAAGCACTTTTCCATTTTTTAGCATCATCATATGTAAAATTAATAGTATAATGAAGACTATTAGCTGGGGGTGGTAAAATTTTTATTGATGAAGCAAGTTTAATAACCGCTTCACTATATTCTTGGTCATCATTATATTGACTAGCATCTAATAAATTAAACTTACGAATTGCATCTTCAAATACTGATTTATCGTTAAGTATATCAATATATGAATCTAAAAGTTTTGTTTTTGTAATTTTTGCAAAATTAAAACCTGAATTATTAATAGTATGATTAATAGTATTATTTAAAACAGTATATTTTTTTATTGCTAATGTATTTACAGGTTTAATTTCAGTTATGGCAGTAAAATTTTTGTTCGGGGTGGAAGTGGGTTGATAAATCATCGTAGCTATACATGACACAACCACAGCAACAGCTATCTTCCACTTGCCCTCCCAAAGTGTGAAGATCAATTCAATTAAATTGATTTCATCGTTATCTATTTTAGAATTTATAACCATAAGTACTTTTATTATATCAGTTCTAGCATCGTTTAAATAAAAATATCAAATAAATAATTTAACATATCTATTTTCTACTTTTCTTAGAATAAATAGATTGAAGATAAAAACCTACTGGTAGGCTATAAACTATCATTAACCAATTGTTAAAGAAATTCCCATTAGTGGTTAAAGGCCAAATAGTTATTAAAATTCCGGCTAATAAACATACCTGATAATCTGTTAGTGGTCTTTTTTGCTTCAATACTATGGATTTAAATTGTCTTAAGGCTGTATAAATAACATAACTTAAAACACTAAACAAAAATAAAAATCCTATAATCCCAGTTTCAGCCAGTAATTGTACATAAAAATTGTGTGGATGTGTCATACAAGGCATAATACCTGTTGCATATTTTTCATCTTTACAAATTACTCTAAACATTTTTGGACCATGTCCTAACAGAGGTTGGTCTATAAACATATTATAAGCTGTTCTAATTAAACTATCATGAATTTTTGAAAAAATTACTGTTTCCTTTGAACTTTCAATTAAGCCCTTATCCTGAGCGGGGCCCTTAAACATTCTTTCCTTTGAACTTTCAATTAAGCCCATATCCTGAGCGGGGCCCTTAAACATTCTTTCATTTAAATTTGGTGAATTTAAACTTAAAATAAAAACGCAAACAATTGCAATAATAAACGTTATTAATCTAAATTTTTGATACTCTTTAATTAAGATAATAATAAATACTGTCGATAAATTTAAAAAGAAAAAAGAAGATCGTTCCGCTGAAATAAAGATTAACACATCAACTAAAATGAACAAAAACCCTATGAAATAAATTTCAAATTTTTGTTTTTTCTTAACTAAAAATAAAGCAAAAAGTAAGGGGAACAATCTTGATAAATATGAGCCCATAATAAGTTCATCTCCAAAAAATGATGAAACACGAATACCTGATATTTTAAACCCTGCTAAATTAGTGCCTGTAAAAAATTGAATATAACCATCAATTACTAAAGCTGAAAAACACAAAATTAATGCATAATAAAAATAAGTTAAAACATTTTTATCTCGATCAATTAAATACCAAATAAAACAACTAAACACCCCTATCCTAAAATAAAATAAAGAACTTTCAAAGCTTAACATCATATCTTCCGCAACAAATAAGCCTAGTAAAATACAATAAATGCAAAAAATAAAAAAAATAATGAGTGGTTTATTATTAAAAAAATAAAATTCTTTATTTTTAAATACATAGAATAAAAAAAATAAAGCTGAAACACTTAAAATTAAATCTGGAAAAAAAGGTCCCCATATTAAAAGGGGGATGATAGATGCTATTATTAGATTAGTTACAACTGAATTTGAGTATTTAAAATCATTCATGAAATTTTTAAATTATAAAGTTATTTAGTTTTAATTCTTATAACTTTATTTTTATCTATATTAATTATTTTAGGTGAATTTAAATCATGCTTTGAATTTGATTGCTCATAAAAATGATCAACGATTTTTGAATTTGATTGATAAGAAGGAACTAAATTTGAGAGCACATGTTTAACTTCCTCTACTTTATTTTCCTCTATTAAATTTGATAAATAATCTAAATTCATTTTAAGTTCATTAAAAGAAATAAAAGAATCTTGTGCTTTTTGAATTTTTTCATGAAAAGTTTTTTGAGGATTGTCTCCTATCAGCAACTCTTCATATAATTTTTCACCTGGTCTAAGCCCTGTTATTTTAATCCCAATATCTCCATCTAAATTTTTACTATCTTTAATCGAAAGCCCTGAAAGTTTTACCATTTTATCAATTAAGTCTTTAATTTTGACACTATCTCCCATATCAAGCACAAATACCTCACATTTTTCAGCCATAGCACCTGCTTGAATAACTAATTGAGAGGCCTCAGTTATTGTCATAAAATAACGGGTTATATCAGGATGAGTTAGGGTTATAGGACCCCCTTCATTAATTTGTTTTTTAAATTTTGGAATAACTGAGCCTGAGGATTCTAACACATTTCCAAATCTTACAATTGCAAATTTGGATTGTTTATTTTGATTGTCATAAAGTGATTGAATACAAATTTCAGCAAGTCTTTTAGTTGCACCCATAACATTTGTTGATCTAACCGCTTTATCAGTAGATATTAAAACAAAATTTGAAATATTATATTTAATTGCAGCTTCTGCTAAATTAAAAGTTCCAAACACATTATTTTTTACTCCTTCACAAATATTTTCTTCAACTAAAGACACATGTTTATAAGCTGCTGCATGATAAACAGTGTCTATATTGAAAGTTTTAAACACTTCTTCAATTTTTGACTTGTTTTGTATGTTAACAAGTAAAGGAGTAATTTTTATGCTATTATCTATACTTTTTAATTCTTCGCTTATTTTATAAAGAGCAAACTCACTGGCTTCGATAAGAACTAGTTTTTTTGGTTTTAACTTTGTAATTTGACGAGATATCTCTGAACCAATAGAGCCTCCTGCACCTGTAACCATTACAACTTTTGAAGTTATACTTATAGATAATAACTCCAAATTTGGTTGAACTTGCTCTCTACTTAAAAGATCATCAATATTTAAATCTTTAATGTCTGACATGGATATTTTGCCTTCAACAATATCTTGAATACTTGGTAATGTTTTAACAGTTAATTTGTATTTATTTAAATCACTAATAATTTTATTTCTTTTTTGCCTAGTAATTGAAGGAAGGGCTAGTAAAACTATGTCTATATTTTTTTTGTAAATTAACTTCTTTATATTTAATGGATCATAAACCGCTTGGCCTAATATTTTTTGTCTATGAAATTGAAGGTCATCATCTAAAAAACCTTGGATTTTAAATTCAGAACTATTTTCTAGAGCAACAACAAGTTGTCTCCCAGCTTCCCCAGCTCCATAAATTAATACATTTTTTTTAGAAGCAGATTTTTTTTTATGGCTGTGATTGTTTAATAAAAATTTAACTCCTAATCTTGATATAATAATTGCAAAAAATAACAACATTGGCTGAATGACACCAATTGACCTTGGAATAGTTTGAATTCCATAGATTCCGATTACTAAAAAATATAGTAACCCGTAAACTAGTGTGGAGACCGATATAGTAAATATAATTGATAATCCAGTATAACGAAAGATAGTTCGATATAATCCAAATAACCAAAATATTGGTAAAGCAATAACTACCGAAATTACTGCAGGGTAAAAATTGACATCTTTAAATATAATTAATTCCTCTAATCTTAAAAAAAAAGCTAGCCATGTACAAAAAATACATAAAGCAAAATCTGTAAGAACAGCAATTGCTCGTTTTGAATATCGATTTAAGGAAACTAAATTTTTGGATACATCTTCGAAAACATTATTCATTAATGATACTTAATTTTATTTTAAATTTTATATTAATTTTTACCATTCTAATTAATAAAATATAAGAATATTGTTAATAATTTTACCATAACAATACTTAATTAATTGAGCTATCTGAAAATTATCCTCTATTTTTAAGGACTAATATCAAAGTTTTTATAATATAAAAAAAATAATAATACAAATTCATTTCCTTAATCATTTTTAAATCTGTCTGAGCTAGATATACTGGGTTTTTCATAGTAATACTGGACACCTGTGCAAGGCCTGTAATTCCAGGTTTAGCTTTAAAAACTCCTCTTTTTTTACGCTCAAAAATTAATTTTTTTTGATTTAACAAACATGGGCGTGGTCCAACTAAACTCATATCACCTATCAATACATTCCATAATTGTGGAACTTCATCAAGCTTGGTATAACGCAAAAAGTGCCCAAAAGATGTTATCATTGAATTATCTACAAGATGTGTTGGTACAGATTTAGTTTTTTTGTCCATTGTGCGAAACTTAAATAATGTAAAAAATTTTTGATAATATCCAACTCTTTTTTGTGTAAAAAGAGGTGAGCCATTTTCAAATAAACCAATAACTAATAATAAAATTAATAATGGAGATAAAATAATTAATCCTAAAAAAGAAAAAAAAAAATCAAAAAAACGAATCATGAATTTCTAAACATTCTTTTTATACCTTCCTCTACACTCACAGAGGGTGTCCAATTTAATGTTTCTCTTATAGAACTACTATCTACTTGAAGAGAATCTGTTAATCGATTCATTTCACTCTTTCTCCCAATAATGCGACTAACAAATTTTAAAATAGAAATTGGAAATGGAAACAATCGTAATCGACTTTTCATTGCTATTGCCATATAATGGAATAAATCAGAGGTAGACAAATCTTCACCATCAGAAATTAAAAAAGTTTTTCCTGTAACATTAGGATGATCAATACAACGAATTATAATATCAACTAAATTATCAATTCCAATTAAAGACCTTTTATTATTAACAAGACTAAAGGGTAAGGGTACTCCAAAACTTAATAATTTCGTTAAATTTTTTAAGTTACCTTTGACATCTTTTCCATAAACTAAAGGCAAGCGTAGCACCACCACTTCTAATCCTGTTCTTGCAGAAATTTCCCACAGAATCTTTTCTGCTTCAAACTTAGATATTGCATATGCATCTTGGGGATAAGGTTTATCATTGTGTGTAAAAATATTCTTATTTTTAATTTTTTGAACATTGTCATTTTTAATCGTATTAGTATTTTCTCCATTAACTTTTATAGTACTCAAGAATATAAATCTTTTAACTCCAGCTTTTGCAGCTTGTTCTGCAAGATACTTTGTGCCCTCTGCATTTATTGAAAGATAAGAATCCAGTTTGTCTTTTTCTTTTATTCTGTGTGCCTTACCAGCACAATGAATTATACAATCATAGCTATCTAATTTATCTTTCCAATTCATTCTCTGAGAGATATCTCCAACTGAAACATGCTTAAAATTTGTTAAATTTAATGATGAATTTGAAGTTCTCACAAATCCTTCAACAGACTTATTCATTTGAGCTAAAGTCTTGCATATTGATTTACCTATGAAACCATTGGCTCCAGTAACACAAATTTTATTCATTTTTATAAAACTTTAATTAATTTTTTTAATATATAATAAAATTACTTTATCTTGTTGAGTAATTCCTGATAAATTTCAAGATGTTTTTGAACAATTTTTTCAATCATAAATTCTTTCTCAGCAAATTTTCTTCCTGCTTTACCCATAGCAATTCGTTCTTCAGGATGTTCAATTAACCATTGCAATGTATTGGCTAATTGTTGTGGATTTTTTACAGGAACAAGTAAACCTGTTTTATTTGGAATGATAGCGTCACGACAACCAGGGACATCTGTTGTTACTACTGCTCTACTCGCAGCAGCTGCTTCTATTAGCGATTTTGGCAGACCCTCTCTATAAGATGGCAAACATATAATGTGAGATCTTGCATACAAAGTTGGAATATCTTTTTTATATCCTAATATCTCAACATAACTTTTTGCTTTTAGCTTATTCAAATCATTTTTTGTTAATCCCGTAGGATTCTTGACATCTATATCACCAGCTAAATGAAATCGAGCCTGAATACCTTTCTTTACAAGTAAGCCTGCTGCAGAAACGAAATCATAAACTCCTTTATCACGCAATAAACGAGTTGCAAAACATACAATGGGTATACCGAAAGGTTCTTCAAGATTTATGAAATTTTTTAACTGAACACCAGAACCTTTTATTAATTCAACTTTAGAAAAATTCAGAACACCCCACTTCACCAATACTTTTGAATCATCTTCATTTTGTACAATAATTTTTTGGTTCAAATGATTAAAAGCCAAATGATAAATAGGATAAATCAATAAACGTAAAAACTTACTTTTTAAATTGTTGTGGACAAATAAAGTACCAAGTCCAGATACTGCAGAAACTAAACATGGCACACCAACTAAACGTGCTATAAATCCTCCATAAAGGTAAGGTTTAATAGTAACTAAATGAACTATATCAGGTTTTATATTCCTAAAAAACCTCCAGATATAAAAAAGTGTTTTAAGTTCTTTAAATGGATTAAGACCTCCGCGTTGCATAGGGATAAATTTGACCTTAAAACCTTTCTGCTCTAATATTTTGGGGTCAGCTCCTCCGAGTTCGCCATATCCAATAAATACATCAAATCCTTTAGCTTTTGAAGACTCAGCAATCGGCAAGCGATGTGTGCAAAAAAAATTTAAATTATTTATAAGAATTAAAAGTTTAATAATGTTTCCTTTAGTTTAATAATTATCATAAAATCTTTATAAAGAAAATTTACTAATCAAATTTATATATAAGTATAACTTTTAAAGATATACTCTATCAATTATTGTGTGATTTTTATGCATTATTTTCATCTATCCACGCTTGAAACATTAGAACATTCCATAAATCATTCTGCCAATTTCGTTTTCCAGAAAGATGTTCTGTCCACTTATTTCTTATTAATTTTGAGTTAAAGTAACCTTCTTGTGATAATCTTTTTTCATCTAATAGATTTTCTACCCAATCTTTTAATGGACCACGCAACCAAGAACCTAAAGGGATCTCAAAACCTACTTTAGGTCTTTCAGTTAAATTATTTGGGACATATTGATTTAAAATTTTTTTCAAAATCCACTTACCTTGACCATGTCGAAATTTAAGAGAATGTGGTATTTTCCATACGTATTCGATTAGTTTATGATCAAGAAATGGAACTCTTGTCTCAAGCGAAGATGCCATAGCAGCTCTATCAACTTTAACAAGAATATCATCAGGTAAATATGTTGCTAGATCTAAAGCCATCATTTGCTCTTGACTATTAAGCTCTCTAAAATTTAGATTTTTATTATTTAAAAATGTTTCTGGCTCTCTGCTATTTATTACAAGCTCAGTCGGATTGTGCCAATCTGAACGAAGTCTATAATATAAATCAGATATTGTGCTTGCCTCTAAAGCATTTGCACTTTTGTGAATTTTATCTCCAAAATTAGTATATTGGTTTAAGCTCGTTAATAACTTGGGTAACTTATTCCAACTATTTGGAGATATTGATCTTATTCCATGCGCTAAAATTTTTCGAAAAGCTAATGGTGTTAAATTAATTATATTCGAAAATGATTTACCCATTATATGGCGGTTATATCCGCAAAACAATTCATCTCCTCCATCACCTGTGAGAGCAACTTTAACATGTTTTTTTGCTAGTTGTGAAACTAGAAATGTAGGAATTTGTGAAGAGTCTGAAAAAGGTTCATCATATATGCATGGTAGTTTTGGTATTACATCCATGGCTGTTTTTGATGAAACATAAAGTTCCATATGATCAGTATTAAGATGTTTTGCTATTTTTTTTGCATATTTTGCTTCATTATATTCATTCTCACTAAAGCCTATTGTAAAAGTTTTTACAGGATTAATAGATTGAGACTGCATCAGCGCTACCACTGTTGATGAGTCTATTCCTCCTGAAAGAAAGGCTCCAATAGGTACATCAGATATCATTTGTTGTTTTACAGATAATTCCAAATGTTTTTTAAGATCCTTTTGAATTTCTTCTTCGCTTAATTTAAGCTGATTATTATTTCCATGAATTATTTTTTCTGTTGAAGACCAATAATTTTTTGGGTTTGGTAATATGCCTTTTTTTAAATCATTTTCATTTAATTGTAAGTAATGCCCAGGCAACAATTTATAAATATCCTTATAAATTGAATAAGGGTCTGGAATAGAATTGTATCGTAATTGAAGAGCAATTGCATCACGATAAATCTCACCATTAAATTCTGGATGTGCTTTTAAAGCTTTAAGCTCAGAACCAAAAAGAAAAACTTTATTAACTCCAATACCCTGCCAACCAAAATAAATTGGTTTTTCACCTATTCGATCTCTTGCTAAAGTCAAACTACGATATTTCTTATCCCAAATTCCAAAAGCAAACATGCCTTTTATTTTTTTTAATGTATTTTCAATTCCCCAAATTTCAATTGCTTCTACTAAAGTTTCAGTATCTGAATTACCTCGCCAATTAATATTACAATTAATTTTTATAAGCTGTTTTCTAATTTCTAAATGATTGTAAATTTCTCCATTAAAAATTAAAACATATCGACCTGAATTAGTGTGCATAGGCTGTTCACCAGCAACTGATAAATCTAAAATAGATAATCTTTGATGACCTAAAACAATACCTGTTTCTTTATCTTGCCAAACACCTCTTGAATCAGGCCCCCTATGAGAAATTGCGAAATTCATTTTTTCAATTGCATTGTCAAATGAGAATTTAGAATCAGAAAAAAAACCAGATAATCCACACATCTTTATTTTTTTTTAAATCTAATTGAAATCCAAAAATAATGACTATTTTTAAATTTAATTTTTTTTAAGTCAGATCGTTCTGTCATTAAATATATTTTTATAATTTTAAGTGAACTTCATTGGAATTAAATAAATCTTTTAAATCAAAAATTACATGATTTTTTTTACAAAAATTTTTTATATTGGCTAACCCCAATGTCTTAAATTCATTGTGACCAACTGCTATCAGAACTCCATCATAATTATTTTGACTGGGTTTTAAAATTGGATAAGTACCATAGGTATTTTTTATTTCTTCATTGTCTGCCAATGGATCAAATAAATCTAAATTGCACTCAAATTTTATTAATTCATTAATAACTCTTTGAATTCCTGAATTTCGAATATCTGTACAATTTTCTTTAAATGTAAGGCCCATAATTAAAACTTTAGATTCTCTAATTTCAATTTTTTTTTTTTTCATTTCCTTAATTAGCTCAGATGCCACATAATTTCCCATATTATCATTAAGCTCTCTGCCTGCTAAAATAATTTTTGGATGATAACCAATGCTTTCTGCCTTGTAAGTAAGATAATAAGGGTCCACACCAATACAATGACCCCCTACAAGACCGGGCTTAAAGGGTAGAAAATTCCACTTACTTCCTGCAGCTTTTAAAACAGCTTGGGTATCAATATTAAGTTTATTAAAAAGTATAGATAGCTCATTTATCAAAGCAATATTTAAATCACGCTGTGTATTCTCAATTACTTTTGCAGCCTCAGCAACTTTTATGCTAGGAGCTTTATGAGTGCCAACAGTTACAATTTCATTATATAAATCATCAACTAATTCTGCAACTTTGGGTGTAGAACCAGAGGTAATTTTTATAATATTTGATACCGTATGTTCTTTGTCACCAGGGTTGATACGCTCAGGACTATAACCACAAAAAAAATCTGTATTGAATTTTAATCCTGAAAATTTCTCTAAGACAACTACACATTCTTCTTCAATACAACCTGGGTAAACTGTAGATTCATAAATAACCAAATCATTCTTTTTAAGGTTTTTGCTAACGATTTCACTGGCCTTCAATAAAGGTTTTAAGTCTGGTTTTTTAAACTCATCTATTGGTGTTGGAGCAGTAATAATATAACAATTTGCAAATTTTAAATACTCCTCATCGCTTGTAAAATTTAGTTGCTTTAAATCTTGAAGGTCTTCTTTATTTGTTTCTAAATTTTTATCTATTCCAGAATTTAATTCATTAATCCTTTTTTTGTTTATATCAAAACCAATAACTTTTCTTTTTTTCGCAAATTCTATGGCAAGTGGTAAACCTACATAACCTAAACCAATGATTGCTAATTTAATTTTTTTATCTTTGTAAGACATTATTGATAATAATTTTTATACCATTTGACAAAGTTGGAAACCCCATCAATAACCGACGTTGATGGCTTATAATTAAATTTTTTTTTTAAATTGTCAGCATCGGCGTAAGTATCTGGCACATCTCCCGGTTGTAATGGTAAAAAATTTATTTTTGCTTTTTTTCCTAAAGTTTTTTCTAAAGCACTAATATAGTCCATAAGTTGAACGGGTTTGTTATTTCCAATATTGTAAATACACCATGGAGCTTTACTATTTGAAGGGTCTGGCTGATTACTATCCCAATTAACATTGCCGACTACTGGATGATCAAGAGTTTTTATTACACCTTCAACAATATCATCAATATAAGTAAAATCTCTACTATGTTTTCCGTGATTAAATACGTCGATCGGCTTATCTTCTAAGATAGCTTTTGTAAATTTAAAAAGAGCCATGTCTGGTCTTCCCCAAGGTCCATAAACTGTAAAAAATCTAAGACCAGTAGTTGGTAGTTTATAAAGAAAACTATATGAGTGTGCCATCAATTCATTGGATTTTTTAGAAGCCGCATATACAGATAGTGGATGATTAGCGCTATCATGTTCCGAAAATGGCATTTTGGTATTAGCTCCATAAACACTTGAAGTGCTTGCATAAACTAAATGATTAATTTTATGCTTTCTACAATTTTCCAGAAGGTGTGCAAATCCTACAATATTACTGTTGATATATGCTAGAGGATTTTCCATAGAATAACGCACACCTGCTTGGGCTGCTAAATTAACTACTTTATATGGTTTATTAACATTGAATATTTCATCCAAACTAATTTGGTCACTAAGATCTATCCGATAATGCTTATAGTTTGAATACTTTAACAATCTATTAAGTCTTGCATCTTTAATTTTAGGATCATAATAATCATTATGATTATCAATTCCTATAATACTTTCACCCCGCTCCAGAAGTTTTAGACATACTGAT
>Ga0209383_1001491_pt1 | contig 14531 bp, 21 predicted proteins | sample CoawatmetaG02DNA_FD_187510 | JGI IMG/M metagenome (GOLD analysis project Ga0209383, IMG submission 187510) | Marine microbial communities from the West Antarctic Peninsula - Coastal water metaG029-DNA (SPAdes) (version 2) | ecosystem: Environmental > Aquatic > Marine > Coastal ... | reverse complement strand
AATTTGATGTTACAGTTATTCGTCCCAGTGTTACAGATAATTATTTGGATGTAAAATATGGAAAAAAGATATTACCAGCACCATTAACACCCAGAGATTATACTGCCGTAATAGACGACAAAGTTTTCATGCCAACCCCTAACGCAAATGAGTTATGGAACACCCTTCGGGGAGAGGACTGGCCAGAGGTACCGCCTGTAGATTTGCTTCGTAATGGTACAATATCTGGCTATGACAATTTTAGTATAGAAGACTTGTTTTATTTGGATCATACCTGGCTAACTGAGTTAGAAAGTTTAGCACGTAAATTAGGAAACGAGATTATATATGATCACAATGTCGACAGCGCAATGGTACAACGAATCGGAGATGATTTATATGTGGGAAATTGGAAGTCAGGCGATCCCTGGGTAACAGATAAGTTAGCTACACTTTTTCCTAACAAACAAGTTACATTAATAGAATCACACGGACATCTAGATGGCCGTTTATGTATTGTGAGTCCTGATCTTATTATTACTAGGTCTAATATAAAGGTTAACCATATATTTCCTGATCATGAAATATTTACTGTAAGACCAACAGTGGTAAAGGAATTTGGTAAATCTAAAGCAGCATCTATTGGCAAGTGGTGGATACCAGAACAGTTGTCTAGTTTGGGATTTCAAAACTATATAGAAACATATTTGTCAAACTGGGTAGGAGAAGTTCAAGAAAGTTGTTTCGACGTTAATATGTTAATTGTAGATCCAAGAAATGTTTTTTGTAGCACAGAAGATCCTAGATTATTTCGTGTATTAGAAAGTCACGGTATTACCCCGCACGTTGTGCCTTATAGACACAAGATGTTTTGGGACGGAGGATTACATTGTGTAACCAGTGATTTAGATAGGACTCCGGTATGATAGATCAAGATCTAATTAAGTTTGGATCCATGCATTTAAAAAGTATGTTAGCGTCTTTAAGCATTGATCATAATGGATTAATATTAATTGAAGATGTCTTTACTGATCAGATTATAGAAAAATTATTAAAGTTTTGCATCGCCGCTGATGATTGGGAACCACAGTTAACAGCAGATAATAAAACCGTTATAGCAAACCGGGAAAAGATAGCCTGGCGTTACGATTGTATAGTCGAAGAAACGCATACCATATTAGAAAACGTTACTCCAGAAATCTCTAGGTTAATAAAACGAGATAACTTAGTTTTTGGAGGAGTAAATTTATGGAAAGATACCCAAGGCTATACTATTAAACGACACACAGATAATCCTGTAATACAGACATCATTACAAGTTTATATTCAGAACTTACCAACTCTATCAACTATATTTGAATACGACGGCAATTTAGTCCATACTAATCCAAACACCAATGCAGGATATATTAGTGACAACCTAATAGGCATACCGCATTGGTTGCCTAATTCAGTACCTGCAGAATTTAATCGGTACAGTCTTCACGCTATTTGGTCGTATTAGATTAGTCTTTGTCGTCGCTAGCTTTATCGTTGCTTATTGCAGAGTCCCATCCAAAATTAGGATGTTCAAGTTTACCCAAGTAACTATGAATAACATGATCAGTTAATCCATCAAAGAACTTAAACTTGCACCAATTAGAAAATCTAGCACGGAATTGATCTTTTGTTCTTTGCCAAAATTTTGCGTTTCTAAATTCACCGTAGTGGTTAAGATATTGCAAGCTACCGTAGTGCTTGAATCCCATGATCTTTAATGGAACTTTAGGAACAACGTCGTTACAGTTAACAAATCTATAATGGACAAAACTACAATTAGACCGCCAAACTTTGTCACCTGTTCTTGGGCAACCGTATGTATAAACAGCTTCTACACGATCTTGTAGCCTCGCTGCCGCAATCATTGACATTCCGCCTCCCAAACTATGGCCGCAAATGTAAAGTTTCTTAGTTGGTTCAGCATTGATACATGCAACTACTTCGTCCCATACTTTTTTAACTTCGTCATAAAATCCGTCATGAACCCATCCAGCATGTTTACTACGATGCTTCCATGCTTTAACGTCTGCAAGAACATCTTTAAGTTGTGTAGGTTCAGTGCCTCTAAATGCCACTACGATGTCTTGTTCATTAGTAAAGATCATGCATTGCGCACTTCCGTTACTGATTAGTTTAGCCTTTGAATACCCCAATTGTCTACAAAGCGACGACGCTGAATCAGCGTCCATGTACGCATAAGAACTTAATTTAGCGTAGTGTATTGCTAATTCTCTAGTGGTAGATTGCATAAAACTTCTCCTCCTGCTATACTGTATTTAACATATAAATAGTAGAAAGTATGGAACTAAAGTATATGAAACGACAAACTCGCAGCATTTTAGACGAACTTAATTCAATAATAATCGAACGTGATCGCAAGCATGAAATTGAAAATAGAGGCGGCCATATTATTGAAAGTGCAATTAATCTAATTGAAAATATACATAGTAACTATGACGTTGACACTGCTGGAGATTTAGAGCGTAGACTTCTTAATAGTATACGTAGTAGAGACGGTAAGAAGTTTAAGCGAGGGTGCAAGAAGGCAGACAGTAATGACTAGACAAGTAGTATCAGAAGGCGGAAACATCTTTAAAGATGAAGACGGAACTCCAGTCACACAACGCATTAATAAAGCCGACGTAGATCCCACACTAGCATGGGTTGAGGCTATTACTGGAATACCGCACAAAGATTTTAAACTAGGTTCAACAGGCATTCGTGCAACATCAGGCGACATGGATATTGCTGTTAATCAAGAAGAAGTTGACAAGGGCGAGTTATACAATAAATTAGCTGCATGGGCACAACAGAACCATCCTGACGACAATGTTAGACAATGGGTTGCTAAATCAGGCATAAATGTTCATCTTAAAACACCTATTAATGGCGATCCCGAGCAAGGGTATGTGCAAACAGATTTAATGTTTGGTGACCCTGAGTGGATGAAGTTTACAATGAAGGGTGCCGGTGACGATACTCCTTATAAAGGCGTTCACCGTGCTATCTTTATAGCATCAATAGCCAAAGCACAAAATATGAAATGGTCTCCCAAAGATGGTTTGATTAACAGAGAAACAAACGATGTGATATCTAAGAATCCTAATCAAATTGCAGAGATTTTACTAGGCAAAGGTGCTAACCGTAGTGATTTAGACAGTGTTGAAAGCATTAATGCTAAACTTAAAGGCAGACCGGACTATAATGCACTAACAGCAGACGTTAAAGAGTATTTTGCTAAAGAAAACCTAACACTTCCTGAATCAGTTTATACAGAGGTAGGAACTACAGATTGGTTTAGCCAATTGTCGGAGAGATTAAAATGAGATTTATGGAATTTAAACAGTCAATTAAAGAAGAACAGGAAGTAAGTTATGATAACTGGGACCATGATTACCCAGTTGAGTATAGTCAGTACCTGGAAAAAACATTTGGTGAACCTGAACAGTTTACAAACGAGCAAACTGTATGGCAAAATATCGATGGATTTAAAAGAGTAGTTGTAAGAGACGAGTATATACTACACGGAAGCCCAGCACCACACTATGACTTTGTTTACTGTTATGTTGACTTAGAAGTTCCTGAAGAGCTAAGTGATGAGCTAGCAAATTGCAGTGGTAGTATTTTAATAGACCACTTAAAGAACGAAGTAGGTGCTAGATGCGGAAGTTTAACTGCAAATGCGACTACGTTAAATTTTGTAATGGATGTTATTGCTGGCAGAGTAGCACCTGTAAAAGAAAATTATAATGCCGCGATACTTGGCATGAAAAAAATGTTTAACGACGGTGAAAAATACGAGTTAGATTGGTGGGAAGACCAAGCAGGCGATGCTGATCCTAAGAACCCATTTTACGAAAGTATTACTGATGTTACTGTTTGAGTTTGATAAAGTCGGATGCCCAAGAACAAGAGCAAAAGAATGCACTTGTGAACATATCAACACAATTACCGAAGCAGAACAGACAGTGGTTGCACAGTGTATACTTGAACACTCTGACGCTGTAAAGGGTACTATATTGCTAATGCAGGCACCAAACACCCCCACTCTTATTAAAGGTACAATAACAGGACTGGAACCAGGGCTACACGGATTTCACATACATGAGTTCGGCGACATGAGCGATGGTTGCAAAAGCATGGGTGGACACTATAACCCAGACGGAGTAGACCACGGAGACATTAACAAAGGACATGTTGGTGATCTAGGCAATATAACAGCAGATGAATCAGGCACAGCAAAGTTTACAATCGAAGCAAAGAGAATAGACTTGATTGGAGAACGTTCTGTTATAGGTAGAGGATTTGTAGTCCACGAAGACCAAGATGATCTAGGAAAAGGCGGAGACGCAGAAAGTTTAAAAACAGGAAATGCAGGAGAAAGATTAGCCTGTGGTGTTATAACACTCAGAGAGAACGTGCAGGAAAGTGTAACACCTGGATCTAGACGTACACTTAAAGAAGCAGCACGTATCCAACATGCAGAAGATATTGTCTTCTGGGAAGGTAGCAAAGGTGCAACACGAGCCCTACAAAGTCTACGTAATCTGGACCAAGGTGGACATAAACAAGTTACTATTAAATGGGACGGAAGCCCTGCTATTATCTTTGGTCGCAATGCTGGCGGCGAGTTTATCCTAACAGACAAGTCAGGATTTACTGCTAAAGGATATGATGGGCGTAGCAAGAGTGCTAAAGAGTTAGAACAAATGTTCCTAAACAGATCAGGTGGTAAGAATAGAGAAAATCCTGGCTATGTTAAATTTGCTGGCAATATGAAAGCTATTTTTGACGAGTATGAAAGAGCAACACCCAAAGACTATGTGGGTTTCTTTAAAGGCGACTTGTTATATTTTACTACGCCGCCTATTAGAGATAAAAATTATGTATTTAAACCTAATATCGTCGAGTATGCAGTAGATGTAACCAGTGATTTAGGTAAGAAGATTGGCGCAAGTAAGACTGGTGTTGTTATTCACAGACAAGTACAGCCAGACGGCACAGAAACTCCGTTGCAAGATCCGGATATCTTTGTTAATAGCGATGTCCTTGTTGTACCTCCTATTACTGCTGAACGAGCACCACAGGTGCCACATGCCGCCTTAAACAAGTTGGAACAAGTTATTAAGAAAGATGCCGCCGCTATTGATAGTTTATTAGATCAAAACAAATTACGTCAAATGCAGATGTCAGATTTCTCTAACATCCTTTATGCTTACACTAACAGCAAAGTAGACACAGGGCTTAGTGGTCTTGGATCAGACTTTGGTAAGTGGTTAGAAACTGCTAAAGTGAGTGACAAAAAGAAAGCTAAGATTGCTGAGTATATTAACGACAATAAAACTGGGTTCAGCGCATTATGGGAAACAGTAAACACTATTATGATGGCGAAAGATCAAGTTATTGCTGACATTGATGCACAGGGCGGCACTGTACAGCAGAACATTGGCGGCCAAGCAGGCGGCGAAGGGTATGTATTAGCACACCCTGAAGGTGATATTAAGCTAGTTCCTAGATCTACATTTAGTGCAGCTAACCGTGCAGTGCAACGATAAATATCGGTAAGTTAGGATTTAGACATGAAAATTTTAGATATTACACAGCGTAGCCAAGTACAGCATATCGCAGAAGGTCGCAAACAGTTAGATGAGGTTGGATTACTGGGAATGGGAATAGGAGGCGGCGCCTCTTATGCATTGCTTGCCGCCGAATATGGTACTGATATATCAAAATGGCCAATGGCCGCATTCGGGGAATTTGCAGCAGATATAGGGCTAGGCGCCCTAACTGGTGGAACTTTGACAGTAGCAAAAGTTGTTGCAAAAGCCGCGGCAAAGTCTGCTGCTAAAAAAGGTGTATCAAGCGTCGCAAAAGGGGCAGGTAGAATGACAGGCTTGGGCAAAGGTCCAGGGACAGTTAATAAGAGAACTGGAAAACTTCGCGGTGCAGATGGCAAAGATACTACGATTAAACAGGGCGACAAGGGATTTGACAAGGCACGAGATCAGATTAAACAATCTAGACAAAGACCTGATGATGGGATTCCGTCGGTGCGCACCGCGGTCAGCCGCGCCGCTGGCGACAAAGTAGGAAAATTAGTAGGTAGTGGAAGAGGAATTAGCAAAACAGCTAAAAGAGGCCTTAGGTCAGCACCATTGGCGCATATGGTCCGTGATAAGATTACTGGAGAGCCATTTACAGGACCAGAAGACAATCCTTATAAAAATGGTGGCGATGATAGCGGTGGAATGAGTCAGGACGAAAGAAATAAAAAGTCATTAAAAGGCCATCAATGGAAGCCAGGGGCCGGCATTGTTGGCAGCAGGAATGTTACTAAATAATATGTTTGAATTTCTAAGAGATGAGCTAGCTGAGGCAAAGTATATGCGTACCCCTAGAGACACAGTGGGCCGCAGTGAAGATAGTATCGCCCAAGGGTTCTTTGAGCACTTAATGGTATTACAACAAATGCGTTTTGAAAACCCATCATTTGCTAAAAAATATGCTAAAGACACACTGCGTTTTATGAACTTTACAAATGTAAGAACTGGCGCAACAGATTTACACAACATGGCTGCAATTCTAAATAATCCTAGTAAGTTTTCAGATAAACTTGGCGGCATGGGCAATGTTACTTTTGACGAACTTAGTTTTAAGCGTTATTTACGAAACGTTGCTACTGACAAGTATGTTCCTAGCCAAGACCGTGCCTATTTCTTAAAGACACAAAAGAACATGGGTATTAAAAATAGTTTGCTTAAAAAAGCTAGGCGTATAATGGGCGACTACGGTGCAACTAATCCTAATGAAAGAGCCAGCGTAAGTATGCGTCTTACCAATAGTTTTAGACAGGACGGCAAGTTTCGCAGTGATTTATTTAAACCGTATGCCTCCACAATTAAACAAAAGAAATTAGTTCCAGCAGAGAAAAAAGGCATGGGAATGGCAGCAAAAACTGCGATAGGCATGGTAGGTGGGTTTGGTGCAGGATATGCTATTGGACGCAAGCTAGGATCACTATAATTCTCATCATTTAACATAAATAGATTTAACTAGTTAAGATAAATATATATAAGCACAGTTAAACGCTAGTGCATAGAGATTAAAGGAATTATAAAATGGCCGCAAATACAGACCACACAGGTAAAGTAAGAGCAGGTTCGCAGATAGGCAAGTCGATCCAAGTAACAAAAGCCGCGAAAACTAACATAACACAAGCAGAATTAGATGCCCTGATTGCATTTATTAACCAAACAAGCATGGTAGTAGCAATTGGTGACGATACTACTGGTGGTTTTAATGACGGTGCTTCAGATGCATTGCACATTATTACAGAAGGTGGCGCACATCCAGATGCAGCTTCAAATTTTGGCGTAGGATCCACTGGTATTACAACAACTGTTGTAACACTTTTTGAATAAAATAAGATATAAGTAACGGAGATATAAAATGCCAGTAGTAACAAGAACAACCGGAACAGCGCATATGACAGTCGGCGTCCAGCACGAAGTAGGATGCCATTGCTATCTGCTTACAGTGCAAAATGCGTCAAACAGCGCAATTGACCTTCGCGCAGAAGATGATGCAGTAAACGAAGTTGTTGAAGCACTTATCATGGATCTTAACCCATTGGCATACTTTATTACAAACAGTAATGCAGGCACAGTAATGTTAATTATGGATAAGAACTTTGATAGCCATGTTGATTTACAAGCACGTATTAGATTGATCGGTGTAGATTCAGGCGCAACAACTACTAGTATTGGTCCAAACGATATAGACATCAGTGGATCAGATGTACTACCAGTTAGAGCATTAGACGCATTAACAACTGAAGGCGTAATGGCGTTTACGGGTGCATCTTAACAGTTAACACAATAAGTTAAATTTAAAAAGCACCTTAATGGTGCTTTTTTTATGAGTTTACGATAAATACTGGTAAGGTCGTTTAACGACTTACAATTACAATAGATAGATAACAATAGGAATAAGAAAATGGCAAGTTTAACAAGAGTACACCCAGCATCCATTTCCCTCCCTTTTAACGGAGGCGGAAGCTCACTCGAAATTACGTATGTTGAAGTAGATTATCTCGCAGCAGTAAACGCAAAATTAGGACCTGAAAGCACCGTGGCTAAAGTCCTGGCAGCACTAGGCCAATTTGGCACAGTTGTATATGCTGGTCCACTTAATGACTCGAATACACGACAGATTATCGCAATAGAAGGCGTAAATCAAGACAAAGGAATAGCAAACTTTGCCGCAATGACAGTAGTGCAAACCGCAGTGCGGGCATTGGGCACAGTTGATAGTATCGACCTTAGCTCAGCAACGGTAATTAAAGGCGGGCCTAGTGCATCGCTTCAAGACGTTGTTCTTTAAGTAACACAATTTAGAAATTATTATAAAGGAATAATATAATGGCAAATTTAACAAAAGCACATCCCGCACTAGCTACCTTAATTGGTGAGCATCGTTTTGTGGGAAAAGAAGTTACACTATTGAGTGTCGACTTTAACGTTGATGCAGACGGTTCTAGAATCGCAGTAGAAACAGTTCTTAATACAATCCAAGCATACGGGAATATCCTACTTGCAGGAGCAGTTTACGGCACAGGTCAGCAGATTGACATAATCATGGAAGGTTCTTTAATTGGATCTGACTACACATCAGCAGACGGTACTGTAACTGGTACAATTGCAGCTGTATTGGACGAAGACATCCTAAACCTAGGTACAGTTGACACTGTCAACTTTGCAGCAGGTACACCCGCAGTAACAATTCAATCAACACTCAAGTTAGCATAATTAGTTAACTAACTGTTTACTAATATTAAAAGCGGTGTTTTTTAGCATCGCTTTTTTTATGAGTTAAATACTAGTACAATGAAAAATGATAATTGTAATGATTGAAGAAGATTATGAAGCATGGGAAGCATATCCTCAATACAGATGGTTGTTTAATAAACTAGAACTATCCATGAGATTAGGATATGATTGCGGCCCAGCCTGTGTTCCCATTAAAAATGCTGGTAATTATATAATACGTCCAACATATAACCTGTATGGAATGGGTATTGGTGCTCATAAAAAGTTTCTTGATCCTAATATACATGGCGAAGAAATGATACACCATAAACACATCCCGCCTGGGTATTTTTGGTGTGAGTGGTTCGACGGGAATCACCAAAGTGTAGACTTTATAAAAGATAATAATTACTGGGTTCCTTTTCATACTATGACAGGCAAACACGAAAACAAAAACAACCTTACCAGATTTATTGAGTGGGAAGTAACAGAGCCAGAAATAACCTTGCCTAAATGGTTGCACGACATAACAACAGAAAAATATTTAAACGTGGAGACCAGAGGTGGCAAGATCATCGAAGTGCATCTGCGTAGTGGAAATGACATGCTATGGGATCACGATGTTGGAACAAAAGTTATCCCTGTTTGGAAAGGTGTTAACTATAAAGAATATGAACATTTGCCATTTATAAAGAACTTTCATCCAGAAGAGTACAAGTATGAAGCAGATGGTAACTTGTCAGATATAAGATTAGGATACTATGTAAATAAAAAATAATTTAGGTTGCAAGTTCTAAAAACCCGTGCTATACTAACTTAGATATAATTTAGAGACAAGGATCCTGCACATGCTTGAGCAGTATAAAGAAATATGGGCTATTAAAACGTTAGTAGACATCACAAAGTCTGGTGATGTTCGAGGAAACGGTAAAGCTCGTAATCAACAACGTAACTTTGAAACGTTGGTGCAGACTGTAAGTATCTTAGCACAGCCTTCAGATTTTAGTGGGCCTCCTAGAAAAGAAAAATGGAGTACTTACCAACAACATTTTAAAGAAGCAGGATTGTCATTTGGTAGTAAACACGGATTTACTCAAGAGTTAATAACTAACTTAGATGTTTGGACATGGAGGTTTGGAGTAGAACATGCCGATGTGTTTGGTGCAGATGGATCGTTATTGCGAGATCAACTACAAAACATCCCTATTATTACTGGATTGGATGAAAATTGTGTAATCGACGTGCCTGTCTTTAATACCCAAAGCAAGGAACACTGTAATGTGCTACTAATATGTGAGACACTATTGTAGATAAATAACATGGATGCTACTACACAGGCACAACTATAGGCACAAAACAGGCAATCGAGTAAATAACCAATCAAGCATCACCTAAGCAATGGTGAGAACGGTCAACATGTCAATTAAAGACATAGAAAAAGAAAATCTAGAAGCACACGTAGAGTTGTGTTCGGAAAGGTACAAATCATTGCACGATAAGTTCGATGCAGTGAACGATCGTCTTGACAAACAAGATATAATTTTGTCAGAGATCCGTTCCGCTGTCACTAATAACGATCAAAACCGTAACAAGCAGTTAATGGCCTGGGGCGGTGCTATCATTGCTATACTGGTATCAGCAGTTGGCACTCTATTGTTTGTGCAACTCTCATAAATGTTTCTTTAACTCAACTTCCACAAACTAATAAATACATACATGTTAATAGAAGATATCATACCAGAAGCAATGGCTTGGGCCAAACGTGGTAACAAGGTTGTTCGCAAATTTCGTTGCGCCGGCGGCAAACGACATGGTCGTGTTGTAAGCAGTCCCCAGCAATGTTTCGCTGCCCCTGACATCAAGAAGCGTATGAAACTTAAAATGACCAAAGCCAGGCTAGGCGCCCGTATGATTAGAAAGTCTAAAAAGACTAAACGAGTTAATCCAGCAAGCAGACGGGTCGCAGCGTTGAACGGGAAATCACGATGAAAATTAATGATATTATAAATGAGGGGTACTTTGTATTGCCCACCATGGACAGAGAACGTTATACTGACTTGAGCAAAGAAGGCCTTGAAGGTCCGTTTATGACTCGCAGCGGCAAAGTAGTATACTATGATCCTAAAGAAGGCAAGTACTACGATCGTGATAGTGACATGTATTTGTCACACGAAGAATACGAAGCTTATGATTCCCCGCAAACTAATGTTAATGAAGCACCTTACAATCTTGGCCCAGGTTCACGTAGAATTGGATCAGCTGCAGGAAGTGATTATCCTGATATGGACTTTAAGGACCCTAACGCGGGGCTTTCACCAGCAGAACTAAGAGACAAGGGAGTTCATACTGGTCAGGAGTACGGCGACGGTCGCCGACTGCATAAAAAGGATTCAATGTCGGCGGTCACTAAAAGTGGTAAGGCTGCATCGAGGAGAGAGCTGGATAAAAGAAAAACTGACAAACTAGTAAAATCACTCAAAGATATTGACACAGAAAAGTTAACCCCAGCACAAAAGAAAAGTTTACTTAGAAAAATAAATGGTGTAATAAAGTCAAGTGCAAAGGCCGCGAAGAATTTTGGGACTCGTGGCAGAATGTTTGGAATACTAGGTATGTTAGGTTCAGCGGGTTTAGAATTATTGGATCCAAGCATTAAAGAATCGATAAACAAAGTAAAACAACATATACTAAGTGAGTCATTAGGAAACAGAGTAACTATAAACGAAGTGCAGTATATTCTTAAAGCAGTGCAGGGCTTTACTGTAACACTAGGCAACATGGAAGATCCTAGACAAGAAACACAACTTAATTTAGCAGATAAAAAAATTGACATGACTGGGGCACAAGGCATTACAATTACAGACGAGTTAAGTCCAGCAGAACGCACAAACATGCTACGAAGAGCAAAGGGTGCTGTTGTTGACGTACAAGTCAGTAACATGCGATAACATGCGATTTACAGAATTTAAAAAAGGTATTACCGTTGCCATAACTAACGAAGAGCAAGATATCCTCGAGAAGGTTAGAGAGCAAGGTGAGATAAGCAAGAAGAAGCTATCAGAGCGTGAGCAAATGATTGCTAATCAATTAGTCATTAAAAACATGGTTGTTAGGAAAAAAATCAATGACGATATTACCTACAGGAAAACATCTTCGCCAAACTATTTCTAAAATAGTTGATTCTGCAGACTCAATAATAAAGATCCGTACCTTTAATAATCAAGTTCGTGTTAATCACAGAACGATATCTCAGTCCGGGTGTAAATTCATTGTATCTAATAGGAAAGAGCTGTTCTTCTTAAAGAAAAGTGCAGTAGCGTTTGCTATTTGTTTGGAATCCGACAATCCTGTTACTGCCAAACAAATTAAATATTTAGATTCTAAGTATCAAAAATTAACTGAAGATTTTACTATATATAGATCAGTTTATTCTAATACTAAAGATAAGAATAGAAAATTAACTATGCACAATAGAATAAGCGAGTGTTCACCTAATTTATATGCCATTAAACATGAACTTGCTCGAGCACTCAAATCAATTAAAATAGCATAAATACTTACAATATTTAAGGAAATAACATCATGTATCTTGAAGATCTAATCCCAACACCGAATAGCACGAAAGTTGCTGCGGTATCACAGAAAGTTTTTGGTCGTTCTATTAATGTAGAATCACTAACAAAAGAAAAAGCAAAGTCACTGCGCGAAACATTTGCACAACGACTAGATAGTTTAGAAACAAAACTAGGTGCTAATATAGCAAACAATCCATTGTACTTGGAAAACAAATTGTTCTTGGAAACATTAGACAAATACCTTGGTGAAGATGACAAAGAAATGAGCGATGAAGCTCGTGAACTAGAACTTTGGGCTGAAAACGATGGTCCTATATATAAGACTAGTGCTACTCCTATTATGAGGAACTTGTCCAAGAAGTTTAAGAACGGCACATATGATCCTGAATTAGGCGTTAAACTTTGGAAGTATCATGCAGATCGTGCGGCTAAGGGATATAGCCAAGAATACAGCTCTGGTGACGATTGGAAGACAATGTTTACTCCTGCGGTTCGTATGGAAGTAGCCAAGAGCATGGAAGCTAGTTGGAGAGCAGAAATGGAAGCCGGCAACTTTATGGAATCAGCTCAAGCTACAGAAAGTGTTATTGTTGAGGGTATGGCAGAAGTTTCAGAAGTAGTATTAGCTTCTAAGAACATGGTTGACAAAATGCAAGCAATGGTAGAAGACTTAGGCGAGATGGTTAATGAAGATCTTCCAGCATTAACAGATAGTATTCGTAATGATATAGATTCCGCAACGGCAGATCAGTTTAGTGCTGCAATGAGCGAAGTTGTTAGTAATGCACTAGAGGTAATGAGAATGTCCAGAGAAGGTGCTGATGCCGCGTCAAGAATTTTAACTGGAGAGCAAATTGCAGAGCCAGAATCAATCGGAGCACCAATTGATGGCGAAATGGATATGGAACCAACAACTGACATGGATATGGACGGTGACATTGCTGATGAAGAAGATTTTGCATCGGCAGACGCGGCACAAGACGGTGAAGAAGAACTAGGAAGAGAACGCCGTGCATAAGTCGTTACTTGAATACATTGATGTAGTTGCTGAGGAAACAAGCCCGACTAGTATTATTTTAGCTGTTGCTGAACTCATGCGTAAAGAAGCTGACGCCAGTCGTGAAACAGCAAAAACAAGCATCTTTGTATTTTTAGACAAGTTACAAAATGCTGGATTGCCTATTGACTACACTGGTCTTAAGGCTTATTATGATGCTGATCCAAGATTATCTAATGTTATCCAACAGTTTAACGACCGTGAGATTGAGTTTGTCGGACAAGGCGATGAAGACGAAGCTCCCGATACAGGAGCACCAGTTGGTGACATCCCACCAGAAGAAAAAGTAAGCAAGATGGCTAAGGACGCTCTTGCTAAACGAGAGAGCATTGGCGAAGACGAATACGCCGCACTGGACAGTCTTACAAACAACTTAAACTTATCTACAGAAGAGTACGCCATGATAGCGTCCAATCAGTACGAAGACAATGACGAACTAATGGCTAAGTTAATGGATCACTTTAGTGATGAAATGCCTTACGGAACACAAAAAGGCAGAGACGGCGATCCTTATGAGTTTATATTTCAAGAATTGGATAGCATGGGATTAATTAAAGAAGGGCTTGGTGAAGCAAAAGGCAGTGACGAATTACAGCAGGCAGCCAATGCAGCTATTGCAATGTTTGAGCGTAGTGGCAACGGCGGCGCTATTATCCCAAGTGAAAACTTTGATGGGTTTAATGATAACGAAGCAATGGCTGGAATTAGGTATTGGGGTAACTGGGATAATCCACAAGATGCATACGATGAAGAAGATTACGATCAGCAAGACCCTACAGACGAAACTTATGAAAACGCTACAAAACTTATAGCTAAAATTAGTAAACAGTTTCCAAACATTGAGTTTGAGTTAATGATTGAAGAAAAGAACACTATGATTGTTTCCGCAAAACACAAAGTTAAAGAAAGCACAGAAATTTCAGAGTCTATTAACGATATAATATATCTATCAGGAATTAAAAAATAATGGCACACTTCCCTACAAGCGCAGAAGCAAGAGAACAAGCACAGGGCAATAACGTAATTGCTCAACAGATTGCTATTATTGAGATTTCAATTCTTGATGCTATTACA
>Ga0209383_1001487_pt1 | contig 14541 bp, 11 predicted proteins | sample CoawatmetaG02DNA_FD_187510 | JGI IMG/M metagenome (GOLD analysis project Ga0209383, IMG submission 187510) | Marine microbial communities from the West Antarctic Peninsula - Coastal water metaG029-DNA (SPAdes) (version 2) | ecosystem: Environmental > Aquatic > Marine > Coastal ... | reverse complement strand
GAGAGACTCGAACTCCCGACCCTCTCGGTGTAAACGAGATGCTCTACCAACTGAGCTAATCGCCCTTTTTAAATTCAGAAAATTCTTATAGCAGGAAATCTAATAGTCACAAAGCATTATAATTAATGCTTACTCTCTTGAGAAGTGCCCTTGTTATTATTGGAAGGAATCTGCTCTATTTCCACCCACTCGACTGGCTTAAGGCTTTTAGTAAGTGCGATTTTTAAAACTTCTTCCACGTGTTTAACCGGAATAATTTTTAAGCCTTCCTTAACATTGTCAGGAATTTCTTTTAAATCTTTTTCATTTTCAGCAGGAATGATCGCCGTTTTAATACCACCACGAAGTGCTGCTAACAATTTTTCTTTCAAACCACCTATGGGCAATACTCTTCCACTTAATGTAACTTCACCAGTCATAGCCACATCTTTTTTAACTGGTGTATTGGTCAGTGCGGAAACAATAGCCGTCACCATTCCAATTCCAGCAGAAGGCCCATCTTTCGGAGTAGCACCTTCAGGAACATGAATGTGAATATCTTTTTTTTCAAACACTGGAGGTATAATTCCAAAATCTAAGCATCTCGATCTCACAAAAGATTTTGCAGCATGCATAGATTCTTTCATGACGTCTCCTAGTTTTCCTGTTAGTTCTAATTTTCCTTTTCCAGGCATCACTAAAGTCTCAATGGACAAAATTTCTCCACCAACTTCTGTCCAAGCAAGTCCAGTAACAGTACCTACCTTGTCATCTAGTTCGATCTCTCCATATTTAAACTTTTTAACACCAAGATAATTTTCTACTTCATTCTCTTTCAGATCAATCGTAGTAGATTTGCTAGTAACAATTTCTTTAACTGCTTTTCTAGTTAGCTTAGAAATTTCTCTTTCCAGACCTCTTACTCCAGACTCTCTTGTGTAATGTCGAATAATACTCTTGATCGATTCATCGTCAATTTTCCACTCACCCTCTTTCAGTCCACTGTCTTTGATTTGTTTAGGAATTAAATATTTTTTAGCAATTTCAGATTTTTCGTCTTCTGTGTAACCAGATATTCTAATAATTTCCATCCTGTCTAATAATGGTCCAGGGATATTAAGGGTATTTGCAGTTGTAACAAACATAACGTTGGATAGATCGTAATCCACTTCTAAATAATGATCATTAAAAGTATTGTTTTGTTCTGGATCTAAAGCCTCCAGCAATGCGGATGAAGGATCTCCTCTATAATCATTACCTACTTTGTCAATTTCATCTAATAAAAAAAGAGGATTTTTGGTTCCCGTTTTTTTCATCATCTGAATAATTTTACCTGGAAGACTGCCTATATAAGTTCTTCTGTGACCTCTAATTTCTGCTTCATCACGAACGCCACCTAATGACATTCTGACAAATTCTCTACCAGTCGCTTTAGCAATCGATTTACCTAGTGATGTTTTTCCTACTCCTGGAGGTCCCACCAAACACAGGATGGGCCCTTTAATTTTTTGTATTCTAGACTGAACTGCAAGAAATTCTAAAATTCTATCTTTTACTTTTTTAAGACCATAATGATCTTTGTCTAGAACTTTTTGGGCCACATTAATATCTGTGTTCACTTTAGAAGACTTGTACCATGGTAAAGCAACCATCCACTCTAAGTAATTTCTTACTACTGTAGATTCTGCAGACATGGGACTCATCATTCGTAATTTTTTCAATTCTGCAAAACATTTTTCTTCTGCCTCTTTAGGCATTTTTGCTTTTTTAATAGAATCTTCTAGAACTTTGGTTTCATCTTTTCCTTCTTCAATTTCACCAAGCTCTTTTTGGATCGCCTTCAATTGCTCGTTAAGATAGTACTCCCTCTGAGTCTTCTCCATTTGATTTTTAACCCTACCTCTAATTCTTTTTTCCACAGACAAGACATCAATTTCATTATCTAAATAACCTAGAATTAATTCTAATTTTTTCTGAATGTCGACACTTTCTAAAATTTTTTGTTTTTCAAAAAGATCTATACTTAAATTTGAGGCAATCTTATTGGATATAACTACTGGGTCTGTTTCGTTTTTAAAATTGATGTTATTTTCATCATTAAATTTTTTTGAAATTTTCGAAAGCTTTTCATATTTTCCAATAATAGCTCTGGACAAAGAAATTGCTTCAGACTTTTTAGAATCGAGTTTAACCTCCTCGCAATCTGCTAATAAAAAACCTTCATTCTTTTTAAATTCTTTAATTTTAACTACGGATTTTCCTTCAACTAGAATTTTTACAGTGCCGTCAGGTAATTTAAGCAACTGAAGTATTTCTCCTAAAGTTCCGTAAGCGTAAACATCCTTGTCCTTAGGATCGTCTATTTCTGCATCTTTTTGAGCTACTAAAATAATTTTTTTGTACTTTGAGGCCACAGCCTCTAAAGCTTTAATAGATTTTTCTCTACCAACAAACAAAGGGATGGCTGCATTTGGGAATACCACAATATCCCTAAGTGGTAGGATTGGGTATTCATTCAAATTAATTTTTGTAGTGTCTGACATAACTACCCTATTAAATAGGTATTAATTTAATGAATACAAGTATGATTTGTGAGGGCTGTTAATAAGCTAATTAGCTATTTTTTCTTCTTTAGAAGATTTCTTGGAATAAATCAGAAGTGGCTTAGATTTCCCTAGGATTACTTCCTTGTTAACCACCACCTCTTCTACGTTCTCTATAGAAGGGAGGTCAAACATGGTTTCCAATAATACTTCTTCAATAATAGATCTTAATCCTCTAGCTCCCGTTTTTCTAAGAATGGCTTTTCCAGCAATAGCCTTGAGCGCATCTTTTGAAAAATTTAATTTAACACCTTCAATTTCAAAAAGTTTAGCATATTGCTTAGTTAATGAATTTTTAGGTTCTTCTAAAATTTTAACCAAAGAATCTTCATCTAAATCTTCCAATGTGGAAATAATAGGAAGTCTACCAATAAATTCTGGAATCAAACCAAATTTTAACAAATCTTCAGGTTCAATGCTTTTTAACAATTCACCAACTTTTTTTTCTGCCTTCGTGTTTAGCTTGGATCCAAATCCAATGGAAGAACCCTTGTCTCTTGATGAGATAATTTTATCAATTCCGGCAAAAGCTCCACCACAAATAAAAAGTATATTAGTGGTATCTACTTGTAAAAATTCTTGTTGAGGATGTTTTCTTCCTCCTTGGGGAGGGACACTTGCAACAGTGCCTTCCATAATTTTCAATAGGGCTTGCTGAACTCCCTCACCAGATACATCTCTGGTAATGGACGGGTTTTCTGTTTTCCTACTAATTTTATCCACCTCGTCAATATAAACAATTCCACGTTGAGCTTTTTCAACATTATAGTCTGCGGCTTGAAGAAGTTTTAAAATAATATTTTCCACATCCTCACCAACATATCCTGCTTCAGTTAAAGTGGTGGCATCTGCCATGGTAAATGGGACGTCTAATATTCTTGCCAAGGTTTGAGCTAACAAAGTTTTTCCACAACCAGTTGGGCCCATCAATAAAATATTTGATTTTGCAAGTTCTACATCGCCTTTATTATTTTTTCCTTCGTAATTTAATCTTTTGTAATGATTGTGAACTGCTACCGATAAAATTTGTTTTGCTGTCTTTTGACCGATTACGTATTCATCTAGCGTTGAGAAAATTTCTTTAGGAGAAGGAACTCCCTCTTCATTTTTAGAAAAGTTACTTTTGCTCTCCTCTTTAATGATGTCCATACAAAGCTCAACACACTCATCACAAATAAAAACCGTAGGACCGGCGATTAGTTTTCTGACCTCGTGTTGGCTCTTTCCGCAAAAAGAACAGTACAATGTATTTTTAGTTTCTTTTGTCATAATCGAATCAATAAGCAGACAATAATATGTTGGACATACTTATATCAAGCGTTAGTTGTATATGTGGATGGAATTGTTAAGAATATTAAGGTTTTGAATGGTTAAGAAGATCTTTTTTCAACAACTTTATCTATTAAACCAAAGGACTTTGCCTCTTCAGCACTCATGAACTTATCCCGTTCTAAAGCTTCCTTGATTTTATCTACACTTTGGCCTGTATGTTTAGAATAAATTTCGTTTAGTTTTTTTTTTGTTTGCATAATTTCATTGGCATGAATTTCAATATCTGTTGCTTGTCCTTGAAAACCTGCAGAAGGTTGGTGAACCATAACTCTGGAATTGGGTAGTGACATACGCTGACCTTTTTCACCAGCAGCTAAAAGAAAAGAACCCATGGAACAAGCTTGCCCAATACAAAGTGTTGCAACAGCAGGCTTGATGTATTGCATCGTATCATAGATGGCTAGACCATCCGTAACAATGCCACCAGGACTATTAATATACATAAAAATTTCTTTGGAATTATTTTCCGATTCTAAAAAAAGAAGTTGTGCAGAAATTAAACTAGAAACTTGAGAGTTGATAGGACCAACTAAAAAAATAATTCTTTCTTTTAAAAGCCTAGAATAAATATCATAAGCTCTCTCACCCCTAGGAGTTTGCTCTACCACCATGGGTACTAGTGTGTTCATGTAGACGTCAAATGAATCTTTCATACGAATCAGAATTTACTCTGTTTGACTATTTTTTACTAGTTTTTTTAGAAGTCTCTTTTTTTTTAGTTTTACTAGATGTTTCTTTTTTCTGTGCTTTGCTAGTAGAGGTCTTTTTTTCTTTGTCATTTTTGTCTATATCGTTAAATAACTTCAACAATTCGTCTTTTGACATAACCTTCGTCACTATCTTGCCTTTACTTTTAATAAGCTCAACAACCTTATCTTCAAAAACAGGTCCTTTGAGCTTGGTTAATTCAGCAGGGTTTTTTTGGTAAAAGTCTCTAATGTTTTTTTCTTGTCCCGGATAATTTCTTAGTTGTTTTTCTAATTCCATCTTTAGTTCTTCTGGTGTAACTTTGATATTATTTTCTTCACCAGTTTTATTTAACAACAAAGCAAGTTTCACTCTTCTTTTTGCAATCTTTAGAGCGGTTTGTTTATCGCTATCAGATAGTTTGATTTTATCATGATCGTGCTCATGTTTAAATTTTTCTCCTTTGGCTTTTAATTCATTCATTTTTTCATGAACTAAAGAGTGCTCTACATTTTGCACTTCATCCTCCAGCAATCCTTTGGGTAAATTAAAGGTAAATTTCTTATCTAGGTCATCTAAAATCTCTTTTTTTAAAAGCTGATCTGTAACACTCTCGTATTCTTTAGAAATTTGATTGCCAATCATACTCTCCAAATCCTTAAGATCTTTGGCGCCAAAATTTTTAGCAAAAGCATCATCGATTTTCTGATCTTCTGGTTTTTTTACTTCTACAATTTTACATTTAAATTCCGCTGGTTTGCCTGCCAATTCTTTATTGGGATAATTTTCTGGCAGTTTAACTTTTGCAACTTTTTCATCTCCCTGCTTGGAACCAACTATTTGCTTATCAAAACCTGGTATAAAAAGATCTTTACCCAGTACAATCTGAAGTTTTTCACCTTTGTTGCCTTCAAATGGCTTTCCCTCGACTGTAGCTTCAAAATTAAAGACTACCATATCGTCTTTTGCTGCAATGTCTTTTTTGTCAACGTATTTTTTATTACTTTCTGCAATGCCTTTTAATCTTTGCTCAATTTCCTTCTTGTCTGATTTTACCTCATATTTATTGAGAGTAATTTTTTCAAATTCTATTTTCTTTATTTCTGGTACCTGCTCAACTGAGACCGTAAATTCTAAATTTTTATCCTCACCTGAGGACTGTACGTCAATTTTAGGTTGACTAGCCGGTGTGATGTTTTTTTCTTTAAGTGCTTGAAATGTAGATTCTTGAAGTAACTTTTCTGCCACTTCTCCATAAACTGAAGAGCCAAATTGTTTTTTTAATAACTCCATAGGAGCTTTACCTGGTCGAAACCCTTTTAAATTAATTGTGTTTTTTAATTCAGATAGTCTCACTTCTATTTTGGCATCTATTTCTTTTTTCTCAACTACGATCTTTAAAGTTGATTGAAGATTTTTGGATGATGTTACAGTTACTTTCATAATTCCTTATTTGGTGCGGAAGAAAGGACTTGAACCTTCACGAGTTGCCTCACTGGTTTCTAAGACCAGCGCGTCTACCATTCCGCCACTTCCGCGATTAATTTCTGGCTATTTATAGTGCTTTTTAAATATTAATCAATTGAAGATAATAGTGATACTTGTAAGCACTATTTATTGTGCTGTCCAAGCTCCATCTAGGGATATGTTGGATCCTGTAATTTGATCTGCCTCTTTACTGCATAAAAAATATATCATGGCAGCTATATCTTCTTTTTTAACAAATTTTAAAGATGGCTGTTTTTCTCTCAACATCTCAATACCGGCTCTCTCAATCGGAATATTTTTTTTCTTTGCAACCACCTCTATTTGATCTTGGATTAGTTCCGTAAGCACAAAGCCTGGACATAAAGAATTGCATGTAATTCGATCTTCTGCAGTTTCTAAAGCTGTTACTTTTGTCAATCCAACAAGCCCATGCTTAGAAGCTGTGTAAGCAGATTTGTTTGGCGATCCAATTAAGCCGTGGGTAGAAGCTATATTAACAATTCTTCCCCATTTATTTTTTCTCATAACGGGCAATAGTTCCTTTATGAATAGAAAAGGAGTTGTAAGATTAATATCCATCATCTTTCTCCAAACCTTTTCTGGATACTTTTCAATAGGCATCACAAATTGAATTCCCGCACAATTAATCAGCACATCGATTTTTTTAAATTTTTTAAGAGAGCTCACTATTGCTTTTCTAACATTCTTAGAGCTTGTGAGTTCTGCATTGATAGTTAAAGATCTTTTTGAACTAAATTTTTTTTTAAATATTTTTGTATTATTAGCTTTAGTTATTCCAGCGGCAATAACGTTGAATCCCTTTTTGTAAAAAAGCTCAATGATAGAAAGCCCTATAACTCCTGTGCCACCAGTAACCAGTATCGTTTTTTTCATTATGATTTGTTTATATGCTTTTATGAGGATATTTGCATTTTTTAAGTATATTCAATCAAAAGTTGCCTATTGGAATGAACCTTAATTATCAACAATATGCATATCAGGCATGGTATAAAAGCATTCAAAAATATTCTAAAATAGTATTAATTATTCATTTGTAACTTAAGAATTAACAGGAGCTAAAAAATGACTGCAGAGAATATTTTAAAAACAATTAAAGACAAGGAGATTGAATTTGTAGACTTGAGGTTTACGGACCCTAGAGGGAAACTTCAACACTTAACTCAAGATGTCAGCACCGTTGATGCTGAATTTCTAAACGATGGAACTTTTTTTGATGGCTCATCTATTGCTGGATGGAAAGCTATTAACGATTCTGACATGATTTTAAAACCAGATTTAACGAGATCTTTTGTTGATCCATTTACTTCTCATAATACCTTGGTTATTTTTTGCGATATTATGGATCCCATTAAAAAAGATTACTATGAAAGAGATCCAAGATCGATTGCCAAAAAAGCAGAAGCTTATTTGAAAACAACGGGTATTGGTGACACCATTTATTTTGGACCTGAGCCTGAATATTTTGTTTTTGATGATGTAAAAATTTCTAACTCAATGAATAAAGTTTCTTTTGAAATTGATAGTTCTGAAGGTCCTTATAATTCAGATAAAAAATATGAAAATGGCAATATGGGTCATAGACCGGGTGTAAAAGGTGGATATTTTCCCGTACCACCGGTTGATAGCTGCCAAGATCTAAGGGCTGAAACTTTAAAAGCAATGAAAGACATGGGTGTGAAAGTAGAAAAGCACCATCATGAAGTTGCCCCTTCTCAGCATGAACTAGGAACTATGTTTGATACAATGGTTACTAATGCAGACAATATGCAAATTTATAAATACGCAGCTCATATGGTTGCGCATTCTTTTGGAAAGACTGCAACGTTTATGCCAAAACCAATTAAAGGAGATAATGGTTCGGGTATGCACTGTCACCAATCTATTTGGAAAGATGGTAAGCCAACATTTGCTGGGGACAAATATGCAGGTCTATCGCAAGAGTGTCTTTATTATATTGGTGGAATCATTAAGCATGCTAAAGCTCTTAATGCATTTACCAACGCCACCACGAACAGTTACAAGAGATTAATTCCTGGATTTGAAGCTCCGGTTATTCTTGCATACTCTGCAAGAAATAGATCTGCAGGTTGTAGAATACCATTTAGCTCTAGTCCTAAAGGAAAAAGAGTTGAGGTAAGATTCCCGGATGCTGCTGGAAATCCCTATTTAACTTTTGCCTCTATGTTAATGGCAGGACTTGATGGAATTAAAAATAAGATTGATCCAGGCAAACCTTTTGATAAAGATTTATATTCTTTAAGTGCTGAAGAGCTTGAGGGCGTACCACAAGTTTGTGGCTCCCTACGAGAAGCCCTAGAAAGTCTTGATAACGATAGATCCTTTTTAACTGCGGGCAATGTGTTTACTGATGATCAAATATCAGCCTACATTGATCTTAAAATGGAAGAGGTTTACAATTTAGAACATGCTCCTCATCCAGTAGAATACCAAATGTACTACAGTTCTTAAGCTACGTTATTTTAAACAATTAAAACCCCGCATGAAAGTGCGGGGTTTTTTTTTATTCAGAATCAAATAAAAATTAATCTGTATATTTTTATAAATTAATCTAATGATCTTAACGTGGTAACAAAAAAAAATAACTATTCAGCAAAAGATATTGAGGTTTTGGAGGGTCTTGCTCCGGTAAGAAAAAGGCCAGGAATGTATATTGGTGGTACTGATGAAACAGCTTATCACCACCTGGCAAATGAAATTATAGACAACTGCATGGATGAGGTGGTTGTAGGGGAAGCTTCCGAAATAACAGTAATATTAAATAAAAATCGCTCGTTAACTGTCATGGATAATGGGCGTGGAATTCCAATTGACAAGCATCCTAAAAAAAACAAAAGCGCTTTAGAGGTAGTAATGACCACCCTTCACTCTGGAGGGAAATTTAAAGAAGATGGAGTATACACCACATCAGCTGGACTTCATGGAGTGGGCTTATCAGTAGTCAACGCGCTATCCTCTAAAATGAAAGTAGAAGTTTTTAAAAAGAAAAAAATACACTTTCAGGAATACTCTAGAGGTAGGCCTTTAAATAAGCTTGCCCAAAAAGGAACCTACCCTTCTCCGCACGGTACTAGAGTTACTTTTTTACCTGACGATCAAATATTTGGAAAAGATTTAAAATTTCTTCCAATAAAAATTTATGAAACCTGTAGGAATAAAGCTTTTTTATTTAAAGGTGTAAAAATTCACTGGGAATGTGACAAAAGCCTATTAAGTAGAAAAGAAAATATTCCAAACAAAGACACCCTATTTTATCCGGAAGGATTGGAACAATATTTAAAATCTGAATTATCAAATGCCAAGAAGGTCCACGATAAGATTTGCTCTCTTAAAGGAGACTTTCAAGACAAAAAAGGGAAAGTAGAGTTGGCTATCCAGTGGCATGATAATAAAAATAATTTTACCAAATCTTTTGCAAATACAGTTCCGACTTCTAATGGTGGAACTCACGAAAGTGGCTTTAGAGGTGGTGTTGCAAAAGCAATCCGAAAATATGCTAAATTAAAAAACAACAAAACAGTAATTAAAGCCTCTCAAGAAGATATTTTTAGTAACGCTAGTTATATAGTTTCTGTTTTTATAGGTAACCCAGAATTTGAAGGGCAGACTAAAAATAAACTATCTTCTTCTTTTATGCTAAAATACTGTGATCAATCAGTCTCCATTCTATTCGAAGATTGGCTTAACAGAAATTCAAAAGCTGCAAAATCTATTTTAACTTTTATTGAAGAGAAAATTAGAGAGAGAAATCTTTACGAATTAAATAACAATGTTGAAAGGCAAACCTCTTTTAGAAAAATTCGTCTCCCAGGAAAGTTAGCAGACTGTGCTAGCGACAAAACGGAAGGAACAGAGCTTTTTATTGTAGAAGGTGATTCTGCAGGTGGTTCGGCTAAACAAGCAAGGGACCGCTATACTCAAGCTATATTACCTCTAAGAGGAAAAATTCTAAATGTAAAAAATTCCAATACTGCAAAAATTCTTGCAAATAATGAAATTGGCAATTTGCTCCAGGCATTAGGATGCCAAAGAGGAAATAAATACGTTCGAAAAGATTTACGTTATGAAAAAATTATCATCATGACGGATGCCGATGTGGATGGAGATCACATTTCCACACTTCTGTTAACTTTCTTTTTTATTGAAATGCCTGAATTAATTAAGGATGGCAGATTATTTATGGCTGTTCCACCTTTGTATAAAATTAGCTCTGGAGCCCAAACTTTTTATGTAAGGGACGATAAAGCAAAAGATAAGATTGTTAAAAGTTTTAAAAAGAATGCTAAAATTGAAATTGGTAGATTTAAAGGCTTAGGAGAAATGATGCCTGCTCAATTAAAAGAAACTACGATGAATAAAGAGACTAGAAATTTAATTAAAGTATCTGTACCAACAAATAAGGTTAAATATAAAGTAACTAGTAAATTGATAAATGATCTCATGGGAAAAGATGCAGATTTAAGACTTAAATTTATATCTGAAAATGCCGGTAAAATTTTAAATTTAGATATTTAAGAACTTATTCTTCCAACATAATTTACTAAAACTACGCCAATAATAATAAATAATAATCCTACAATTCCATAAACATTTGGAACTTGATTGTATTTAAACATTCCAAACAAAGTTACAGCTGTAATTGTAAGCCCTCCATAAGTAGCGTAGGTAAATCCGGCCGGAATAACAGTCATCGCTTTAGAAAGACAATAAATTGCTAGAATAATAAACACGGAACAAAACATAGAAAGCAAAGGCTTCGTGAAACCTTCCGTTAATTTAAGCAGACTGTTAGCCGTACTGCCTAAAACAACACCTGAAAATAGAAAAAAATAGGCAACTGCAAGTTTCATAAAAACGAGATTACCTTTAATAAAGATTTAAATAAATAGATAATTATGGTGCCCTCGGCCGGACTCGAACCGGCACTCACCGAAGTGCAAGGATTTTAAGTCCTTTGTGTCTACCATTCCACCACGAGGGCACATATAGAAACGATTAAATAAATCGCATTCCAATTAGCTTTGTTGAGATATCAAATTAGTTTTCGAACATCAACAACTTTTGGGGGACAGAATAGAAATGGAATCTGAATCTTTGCTATATCAAGTTAACTTACGTTATCACCTACTCTTACTTTATTAAGGCTTAGTCAATTCCTCTGAAGAGCTTTATTTTTTAAGAACGTTTGCTAGCCTGTTCATTTTCATTATCATTATGCGGCTCGCTTAACTCAATATTTTCCTCTTCCCATTTTCTTATTCTTTCTTTTTCTTTCTCATCTTCCTTTTTTTCGATAGCAATAAGCTCTTCTTTTTTTTTATCTTGTTCTGCGTCGAATTTTTTTTCCCATTCACGTAAATTCATTTCCTCAATCTCTACTCTTCTATGCCACTCCTTGTTCAATTCCTCTTCATCTTTTATTGCCTGGTCCTCGATCATTTTTAACTCAAGAGCTTTTTGTTTTTCTTGCTCTTTTATATTCTTTTTATTTAAAGACTCTTTTCTATCAATTTCCTCTTCAGCAAGCTGTTGCAATTTCTTTTTTCTTTCGGCCTCAACTATTAATTTCTCTTCTTCTAATTTTTTTAATCTTTCTACCTCTTTTTCTTTTAGCTCTTGTAGTATCTTTGCTTGCTTTTCCGACTGTTCATTTAATTTTTGTTCTTGATATTTTAATTTACGAGCCTCGTTTTGTAACAAAAGCTCTTTTTCTCTAAGCATAATCTGCTGATCTTTATTTCTCTTGGCATTTTCTTCCCTTATTCTACGAGCTTCTTCTCTCGAGAATTCGTCTCGCTCATTTTTTAATCTTAGCTCTTCTTCTAATGCAAATTGACTCTCGTCTCTTAGGCGCTGGGCCTCCTCATCTTTTAATCTTAACTCTTCATTTTTTTTTATTTTTTCTTTTTCTTCTCTCTTTTTTTTAGCTTCAATTAATTTTAATTGCTTTTGTTCTTTTACTTTCTGTTCCTCGATTTTTTGTTGCTGTTTTTCAATATTTAATTTAATTCTTTGATTTTCCAATCTTATATCTTCTTGGTCAATTAATTTTTGTTGGTGTGCCCTCTCTTCTTTTAATATTTCTAACTGTATTCTTTCTGCTCTTTTTATTTTTGCATTTTCTATTTCTTCTAATTTTTTATTTTTTTGCTTTTCTATAAAATTTTCGTAATTATTCACCAGGGACTGCTTTGTAATTTTTGCTATTTTAGAAATAGTTATTTTTTTTAAAAAACCCATTGGGTTTTGAGAAATATTTTTACTAGAAATTTTTGAGGTTATTTTCTTTTTTTTTATATTCTTGCCCATAAAGAATATATTTGATCTTATTTAGTTTGTTAAATCAATGCAAAAAATACATAGTTTATAAGTATTTTTTTAGATATGTGATATGTTTCTTATTAATTTTTAATAAAACTGAACTTCAGATATTTTGGAGCAGAGTTGTGACGGAATCTCCTTAGCTGTTAACTTTAATTGATGATCCAAGAGATGTTAGGGCTTCGACTACTGAAGCTATTAATCACACAGGCAAAATTATAAAACACACAGAGGAAGACTATAAAAGATTTAAAATTTTTTTTGACAGTTTGGAAAAGTTTTCTCTTGGTAATGATGTTGTCTTTTTAAAATGCCCAGAGCAACTTTGGTGGATTAAAAGTCCTTCGTTGCCGTCTATAATATCAATAATTTTTTTTGAGTTACACGCAGCTAGATGAGATGGTGCTCCATGACAAGTTAGTATTACGTTAGAGCATTTGATTAAGTGATTTAAATCATGAATATCTACTTTTCTAAAAAGATAAATTTTAGCATTATCACCAATTTTTTTTTCATAAACAAATTCATTTATTTTATGCGATTCAGAGATAAGTCTGTCAAATAAAGCATTTCTAATTAACCCATCAGAAATCAAAAGGATGTATTGCTTCTTATTAACAACATCTTCTATAAAAGAAATTAATTCCTCGTAACTAGGCTCAATATTTTCAAAAGTTTTAATATAATTTTCCCAAATCCATTTTTCGTCAAAGTTAAATAATAAGATTGGATTTTTACTTACTGGTATTTTGTAATTTAACTTATTTGTTGTTTTGTTTTTTAATAAACAATCCTCCTCTATAAGAGTTAACTTTAATAATTTCAAAGCTTCTTCCTGGTAGGAAACAATTGATTGATTGTAATCTATGTAAAAAAAAAAATTGAAAAAATTAGAAAAAAATTTCTTAATAAAAAGACTCGGTGAAAAAAGAATTTTTAATTTTGAGGGTATGAAAATTGAAAAATAAATAGATCTTTTTTTTCCATCTAAAACCATAATTAAATCTTTTTTAGAAAATAGCTTAATAAATAAAATTATTTTCTGTATAAAGCTTTTGGGATAAAGATGAACTTTATTAAATAATTGAAGATCGTTAGCGTAACTATAATTTTTTTCAGAACAGACAATGCTGATTATTGAAGAGGGATAGTTTCTTTTTAAGCAATTTATTAAAGGAAGATATAATAACAAATCTCCTATTCGATCTGTCCTAAAGATTAAAATTTCCTTCATTAATGATTATTTAGCACTAAATACATGAATCATTTTTTCAATATCCTTTTTGCATTCTATAATTTTATTTTCATTTGTAGATCTCATTACGAGCATAGTCCCAAAGCCACTCTCTTTTGAGTATGGGTAACTACCTATGTCTATATCTGGGTACTTATCTTGGATGTTTGAAAGTTCAACTGCGATACTACTTTCTCTTACCTTGGCATCGCAAGAAGCGGAAATAATTTTTTTACCACTGATTAAAACCTCCTTTAATTGAGGTAACATCAGCTCTACATAGCTCGGAATTCCTGGCAACACAAAAACGTTTTCTACTGAAAAGGCTGGTGCAGATCCTTGCTCGTTATATATTAAGGTTGCACCCTCTGGCATTCTAGCCATTTTTTTTCTTCCCTCATTGAAATCAGAATTCGCATAATACTTTTCAAGAATGACATAAGCTTCTTTATTGTATTCATATTTTTTTCCAAAGGCCTTTGCTACCGATTCCGAAGTAATATCATCGTGGGTAGGACCTATGCCTCCGGTAGTGAAGACATACTGATATTTCTTTCTCAGTTCGTTTAAAGAAGAGATAATTACATCTTCTTTATCTGGAATAATCTTTACTTCTTCTACGCTAATACCTAGATCACCTAACCATTTTGCTATAAAGCTAGTATTTTTATCAACAGTTCTGCCTGATAATATTTCATTACCTATAATTAGAATGGCTGATGTAAATTCTTTGTTGAAAATCATTATGAAATTTAAAAATAAATTAATACCGTCAAAATTTCAAAAAAGATATAAAAGATTTTTTACGGATGTTGAAAGTAAAGGAAAAACTCTAATTTCTCACTGTGCAAACTCTGG
>Ga0209383_1001486_pt1 | contig 14542 bp, 22 predicted proteins | sample CoawatmetaG02DNA_FD_187510 | JGI IMG/M metagenome (GOLD analysis project Ga0209383, IMG submission 187510) | Marine microbial communities from the West Antarctic Peninsula - Coastal water metaG029-DNA (SPAdes) (version 2) | ecosystem: Environmental > Aquatic > Marine > Coastal ... | reverse complement strand
ACTGATAAACACCACTTACATATACTTGTGTTGCATCTTCATTAATTATAGAAAGTGATGTAGCAAAGTTAATTGTAGTACCATCGCCTACAAATTCATCAACTTCAATAACACCATCAACTGCAACATAATGCATTATTTCTATTTCAGCGCCTGTTGGAGGTGCTGTACCAAATGTTACTGTACTACCAGCTGTAGTAAAGCCATCTTTATCTTGATAAACACCGTCTATATATATCTGTATATTATTTTCAGATACTATAGTAGATGAAACACCATAAGCAACAGTTGAACCGTTACCAGTATAGTTGTTTCTTTGTATCGTTACTGTACCACCACCAGATCCTCCTGTAGAAGCGATTGTAAGCGTGTCTGTTGCAGCATTTGTGGTTAAACTAATGTTAGATCCAGCTGCCAATGTTAAAGTGTCTGTAGGACCATCTGCTACAATACTAGTTTGCCCTGATACAGCAAATGTTTTAAATGCTTCAGTAACAGTACCACCACCACCGCCACCACCTATTTCACCCCAAGCTGGAGTTGAGCCAAAGTATCCTTCAAATTTATCAGTAGTTGTATTATACCTAAACATACCAACTGCAGGCGAACCTGGGCGCTGAGCCGTTGTACCATCAGGTACTTGGATCCAGTTCCCGCTTGATATTGATAGATAACCATCAATTTCTACCGAATTTTTAAACTTAGTGGCCATATATTATATTTCTTGAATAAGTACTCTTATATCATTTGTTGTAGGCGCTGTTGTAAAACTTACAGTTACAACATTGACGCTAGTTCTTACAACATCAGCATACACTGTATCATAAGTTGATAGATCATAAAGTTGTACTATAACGTCAAAATTATTTAAATTATGTGTGATTGTATATGACAGGGCTGATCCATTACCTATTGATGTGGTAAATGTCTTAGGTGCAAGTTGCACCCAACCAGCTGTGTCTACTGTAAAACTAGCTGAATCATAACCAGATATACCTTTTATAGCGGCGCCTGAGGTGGCCGCTGCGGTAGCTATGTCTATATTACTCTGAACAACTGTCCAGTTAGCCAATGCGCTACCAGCTGCTGCGGCCGTTGCTACTTCCGCAATTAAAAAGTCTCCTATCCTTACTTGCTCTGAGAAGAATAAACCATCTACGGTAACTGTGTAAGTATCTCCTACAGCTATTGCAATATTTCCACTACTTACATTGCTACCCATATTTAAATGGTAATAACATATGTAATTTAAGCTTGGTACACCAACTGGTAAAGTTACAGTTATTTTTCTTGCAGTTGCTGCTGAAAATCCACTTATGTATGCATTATAAGTTACTACAGCACCATCTAAATAATAAACAACTCCAGTACTGTAAACACCAGCTGCAGCATTTGTTGTACTTAATAACAATGGATGCGGTGCATTACTAGCATCATCTTGATTTATAGTATATGCAGTTCCCGGTATCAACGTTAAAGTTTGTTGCTGTATACCGTTTATAAAATATCTATTACCGGCAGCTACAGCTTGAACTGTTATAGTATAAGTTGCTGCACTTGTAGATGAATCTAAATCAGGTGTATTTGTAGACGCATTATATCCGCCTTTATAAGTTAAACCACCAACAACAGCATTATCAACATATGCTTTTGTTGCTGCATCTTGTGCGGCTGCAGGATCAGTAACATTTATAATTTTATTACTACCCATGTCCACATTAGCCGTAGCTGTAGCTAATGAACTTATAGGTGTACCTACGACAAAGTCATATATCTGATCACCTGTAGCAAGTGCCGTACTATTATTCGCAACTGTAGCAGTTACTATAGCCAATTGAACTATAGGACCTGTTCCGTTTGTTACAGTTAATTGATTAGCTGTACTTGTTGAAATTTCAGTAATATCACCAGAAAAAGAAGACCAAGCTGTTCCATTGTAAAAGTATATATTATTATCCGTAGAGTCATAGTATATCTGGCCAGCGACAGCATTAGCGGGTGCAGTTGCTAGCACCTGTATTACAGCATTTTGTAGCTGATTCTTGTTTAAATCAAGATTGTTTAAAAAATTTATTGCCATTTTTTTTAGTTTAAATATGCATTACCACTTGTTGCGGAATTGAATACTACTGTTATTTTGTTTTCATTATTATAAGTTACAGCACCTGTAATTTCGCTACCAGCTGAATCTACAGTAGTTATACTTGGAAATCTACCTAAGTTATGTTGTATTACCCATGTTGATAATGGATTTGGAAAATCTTGATCATATTCAAAACCTTCACCTCCAAATGGTTGAAGAGATATGATATCATTGCCAACTAATCCAGAAGCTCCTTGAGGTTCTAATGAAAAAAGAAAAGCTTCACCAGATTGTTTTGTTGAAGAGCTTTTAACTCTAAATAAACCATAACCTTTATCAGTGGAAGTTCCTATATCTAGTATTCTAATTAGTTGATTAACTAAATGAGGTACCATAGGCGTAACATCTTCTCCGTTTCTGTTAAACCTACTTATAGCTATTCCAGTTATCTGTGCCCAGTTATATATAGTTGGTGCACTTGGATTTACTTGATATCTATACTCTCCTGTGTTTATTACTTCAGTGCTGTAAGTTCCAGCAAAGTTATATTGAAATAATGCATTACCGCTTTGTTCAAAATACTGTGCAAGTTCTTCAACCTGGTAATTTTTAGTAGCATTACCGTTTATATCAGTCCCAACAAGTTTATCACCACCTTGAATAGTGGTATCATTGGGATAAAGTTTTATTCTTGCCATATTATTTTATTAAGGATATGCTATCGTACTAGCTGATGTTACTGTAGGAATTTCACAATTTATTCCGCTAATCTGAATAGTAGATCTCATTGCCGTTGCATTACCTCCACCATTGTAACCATTATACGTATAAGTAACTGACCCATTCATACCATTTAAACTAGAATTACCTGTAGTCCAATTTACTTGAGCTGCAGAGGTAGAATCCCACGCTTGAGGAGATATTCCACCATTAGCAATTGAAAAGAATTGACCAGAATAATACGAACCACCGTCTCCGTCTATGTTCATAAGGATTCCACCTAAAGTATAATTTGTTGTAACGCTAAAAGTGGTTGTTAACACTGCACCTACTGCCCACCTTAATTGTCCACCTATATTTACAGTAGGACCACTACCAGTTGATGACATAGTTATAGTAGTAACATTGCTAATACTAGAAGGTCCAGCTGCTTGTATTATAGTATCTGTATTACTTAAACCGCCAGCTAAAACTGTATTTCCTTGAGGAGCTATTACTACTTGAGAGTTTCTTGAAGCAGCATTACAGCCTGTGTTAGCTCCAATAGCTATTTGATATGTTGAAGGACTGGCTGATATAACCTGTGTTCCACTTGGTGCAGTAGCACCAGCACTACCTGTTAAAGTAAATGAAGCACCTATTTCACCTGATACAACATAAGGCGTATTACCTCCTGTATTAGCTATATTAGCATTAGTAAATGCCGCTGCCGTTATTTCCGTATCATTAGGAAATATTTGACCATTACCAATATATCCTTTTAAAATATTACTGTCTCCCAGTTTAATTGAGGATAAAGGACTGTCAAATAAGTTTATAGGCATCTATGCTGTAATTAAGTATAACGTTTTAGGATCTTTAGTACCTATAGCATCATATTGAACTTGCGTACACTTGTAAAAGCTTAATAAAGATTCTGAATTTGCAGTAGTAGCATCGTAGTACGGTTGACCACCTATTATGTTTGTTAAATTTGCCATTTTTTAATTTTTATATGGTATTTTTTTATTTAGCCATTCTTGACGTTCATCACATCTACAGTTAGGTGTAATTATTTTAAATATTTTAGCTATTCCTGTAGTGTGCGTTATTTTAGCGACTGTATCGCCAAATCCTTTACTTGTGTCTTCTAATTTCATCAAATACTGTATTTATAAAGTTTGGGTCCATTATTTGACTGTCGTTGCTAAATTGTAGAATTGGAACTTGCTGAGGTATTAAACCTTCGTAGTTATTATCTATATTTATTACCTCTAATTTTATTCCTTCTTTTTTTATTTGATTGCAAAAGTCACAATCTTTTTTTACAAATAATTTCATTTAATTTAATTTTATTTATTATTTATGAACTTGGACAAGGATTTGGTATTAAGTAATTACCTCCACCATAAGTTGCTCCTGTTACTGCATAACCTGTAGTGTTAGAACCTTTGGCATAACCTATGACGTACTGTCCAAGATAACTTTGTGCACCAGCATTGCTTATAACAGTTTGATTATAATTACCAGAATTATTTGGTACAATATTAGAAACTAAAGTTGATCCAGCATAAAATGCTATATTGTTTCCATGAGCACATACCGGCCCAGCTTTAAATGTATCAGTTGCTATTGAAAAAGTATTAAGCTCGCCACATCCAATTATTACCCCACTAATACTTGCAGTACTAGTTGCCCCGTTTGTGTTGCAACCACTACTTCCGCCAGATGAACTGATTGAAACACTGCAGCCCTGACTGCAACTATTTGCTCCAAAACCTCCAGTCCCACTCGCATTAGAATTCCAATATTCAAATGGATAACCCGCTTGAGCAGATGGCGCTGTAGCACTGGTTACACCACAAGAAGTTCCTGCAAAGGTAGTACAACTAGTTGATCTAGCTAATCCACCTGTAAAAGTATAAGAATAAGTAGCTATAGTAGTAGTTGGTAAACTTAACGTTAAAGTACTATAATCTACAGAAGTATCATTGTTTGGAAATACTGATGAAACAAAATTAACACTAAGAGTACTTGTGGTATTAGAAATGCTACCGTTTGCTCCACCTGTAAAAGCAAAATCCGAAGGTACTCCACTTGCTGTTTGTGTTCCATTAAATGCACTTCCTGAAGAAGCTGTAACTGTCCAAGAAACAGATTTTGTAACTGATATAGTAGATCCAGGTGATCCTGTTATAACATAATCTGCTTGTCCTGGAAAATTTAAAAATGATATAGATATTTCATTTACAAAAAGTGAATCAGAACCTTTATATGCGTTTTCAATCTCAGTTGATCCTTTATATAAGTTTCCACTGGTAACTTCGACAGCTCCTTTGTATATTGGCATTAGATTACGAAATAAAGTGTGTTAGGGTCTTTAGTACCTATGTTTGAGTATTGAACAGCTGTACCTGTCCATACTAAGGCATTAGGCGTTTGATTTTGATCATCTACAGAATTACCAACAGTCGCGGTAGTAGCTAATGCAGCGTCTGTAGCGTTGTTTATTGTATTAGTCGCTGTAGCGCCTGGGTAAAATGTTTTTGCGTTTGCCATAGCTTAAGTTATTAACCAACCAAAAGTAGCATTTACATATACTAAACGTATTGCCTGGTTGTTTGTTATTTCGATTGTTTGATTTGTTCCTTCTATATTAGCTGCAGCTATTGTAACTGTTTGATTTCCTACTTTTTTAACAAGAATCTCACCACCATCGGCTGTTACCGTTGCTGGTAATGTTACAGTAAAAGGTGCTGCCTGCTTACAGACATATATTTTATTAATACCCATTGTGGTATTAGCTGTTATTTCAAATGCTTGCGCACCGGATATTCCTAGAAGGCCAGCGCTTGGTAAATCTATTGTTAGTCCCATATTGTTAATTTATTACCCATCCGTTAGTAGCATCTGTGTATAATAGTTCAAAAGATTCTGTTGAAGCATCAAGAGTTAAACTAGTTGCTCTCATTATTTTTTCTGAACCATTAGTTGCTATGGACCAAATGTATGATGGTTGTACATACGCACCAGAAGCATCTAAAGAAGACATATTAGTTAACTTTATACTATTACCTGCAACTCCTGCAGGAAGAGTTAAAGTTTTATCAGCTGTTATATTGCTTAATATATAATAGTTAAAGTTAGTAGCTGTTGTGTCTATAGTTAATGCACCACCGAAAGTATAACCTTGTTTTAAGGTTACAACACCATTAGCTGGTGCTGATATTATAAAGTTATCAAAATCAATTGATACAACCGGTACATTAGTATTACCTCCAAATGTATATGTAGCACCATTTGCAGATCCTAAAACACTAAGTGGATTATGAGATATAGCTTTTGTAGCTGTATCATAATACATGTAATTTGTTTTAGCAGCTTGTGGTATACTATTAAACTTAACAACCTCTGAATCTATATTCAAAGCACTTGTAGATATGTTTAAAGTACCATAACCTTGTCTACCAAAAGTAGCAATGTAAGTTGCGGTATCATATGCAACTACTAAATACATATTTATTGATGCATCAAGTAATTGACCTCCAGCTGCTGGAAAAGCAGTTGTATACGTACTGTCTACAAAGTATAAACTCTGACCAGTAGGTACACCTGCAAAATAAGCTGCAAAGTTAGTTTGATTGCCAGTGTCTACAGCAAAAGAAGTAACGTCTTGCGCTATGCTTTCTGCTGTTGATAAAGATGGTGGGGTTGTTGCAGTTTGAAATAAAGCTCCTGCTGCATTTTGTATACCGTAGAAAAAACGGCCTGTTGTTATTGCTATTGGTGGACCAGCTAAAGTTTCGCTAAGTCCTGGTAGTGCTTCTGCAACACCTGATGATAGAGTTGGTAATTGAAACCAATTGTCATCAACTTTTATTGAAGAAAGATACCCTCTATTAGTTAAAGTACCTTGCGCTGCATTACCCGATACTTGTTGTACGGCTAAAGCATTTCCAGATGCATCTTGCAGTATGCTTCCAGCATTTGAAAGTACACCTCTTGTGCCATCTGTAGCTATTGCTGTAAATGTATTTTGACCCATTACAGTTCTACCGTCAGTAGAAGTAGCATTAGTGTCTTTTACAATGTCTTGTGTAAATCTAGTTGCGTTTGTAACAAGGTTAGATCCAGTTCCAGTTCCTGAAACAGTAAGATTACTACCATCTGTGCTCATAAGCACATTGTTAGTATCACCACCAAATTTTATACGGCTTTCAGTTGTAGGTAATTTTATATCACCATATACTGTAAGGTTATGTGGGTCTGTTGTAGGTGATAACGTACCTATAGTAACATCACCATCCGGTACCTCAATATTACGAGTAACCCTAAGTGTACCTATAGCCTGTGTTTCTATTTGAGTAGCACCTGTTAAGAAGGTGAACTCAGTAAAGGCAACTTGGCCTCCAGTGTATGTAGGCGCTGTTGTAACGTTAAAGGCCCAGTCTGTATATTTTACACTTCCGCTTGAAACATACTGAGTAGCGTTAGCTGCAGGGCTTGCATTAGAAAAGTCTGGAGCATTAAAAGCTGTAACAGTTCCAGTGTGAGCAACACCTCCAATGACACCTGACCATGTAGCTGAATTAGCTGCAAAGTCTGCTAGATCGTAATCAACAGCAAAAGAACCGTTGTTATAATCTCTTATGATTAAAAAAACCTGACCACTACCTAATGTATTTAAGTAGATGTCTGCACCTGTATTTACTGTAGCACTTTTAAGAACAACATTTGTAAGCGTAGAGCCAGCTAAGGTTCTTACTAAAGCTCTTTCATAGTCAGTTCCTTCTCTATTAACAGTAAGCGCAAAACCTAAAGGTATTGTATCTATTATATTAGCAGGAGAACCTGTTTGTATGTAAGTCTTTAAGCTATCAATTGTGTAATTTCTAGTAGCTAATGCTGAGGTTGATGCAGAGTCAGTACCAAGTAACTTATCGTTACCTTCTATAACAGAGTCTATTGTATATGTACTGATTTTAGCCATCTTATCCTTTTAATTTAGTTCCGCCTTGTGACATTTTTACTTTAGCAGTAATAGGCATTGACTGATTTGGGTCTTTTACTTTCTCAGGCTGTATATCAAGTGGTTCAGTAAAAACGTTTTGTGGTTCTATTTTTAATCCTTTGTTCATTTTTTTTATTTTTATTTATGCGTCTGTTATTAAAGCTAATACAACTCCATTTGCTGTTCCTGATGTATCAAAGGCTTTTACTTCTTGTGCTAGTATACCTTCGTTCCAAACAATTAGATTTAAACCATCCATTGTTATTACACCTTTAGTATTTGAAGGGTAAACAGGTACATCATAGTTTAAATTATTAGCAACTGGATCATAATAAGTATATGATATTGTAGCAACTTTGTTTGTTCCTACGAAATTATCAGGAAATGTTAAAACTCTATTTGCACCAATAATAAAATTAATTCCTTCAACCCAATTTTCTTCTTCAACACCTCCACCTTGCTGAACTACCATAGTAGCAGCTGGTCTGATGTTTAAATCAACTATAGGTACTGGACTTGCATTGGGAATAGTAAATGTTGATACTGTTCCATCTGGTACCGTTAAAGACAAATTAACTTGTCTTACTTGATAAGAACCAGCACATAGTTTAGGTCTTAACACCACTGCTTTTATGGTGTCACCATTTCCTATAGCGAATGTATTTATAGGAGCACCTGTTTGTGGGTTAACCGTAGTGGTCATTGTTACTTTTGCCATTTTTATTTTTTTTGTTTGTTAAATTCTTTTATAGCTTGGCTGTATACTTTATCTATATAAGTTTCACGTTTCATTATTTTATTTCTACGTGCCGAAGAAGGTAAATCTTCTTCACCTAAAAGTATCCTGTATATTTTGTTTATTAGGAGTTTTCCTTTTCTACTTACTTTGTATTTGTTATGATCGCCTCTTCTTCCTCCTCCACTGTGAGCTTTATCTATCCAACCATCTTGTTGTAATCTATAAAACCTATCTTTATCCCAGGTATAGTATAATGTACCTATTTTAAAATCATCTATAGTAAAATAGATAATAGGATCTAAATAAAAAAGAAGTTCCAGATCAGCAACTTTCAATTTAGTGTTTTGAACTGCCCATCTGGAAACTAATCTATAATACTTAAGAAAGTCTACTTTAATTTCTCCTCGTTGGATGAAATCAGATCTTTCCATCAGATCAAAGCAACTACATCTCTAACTTGTATAACTTTATACACTTTATCATCGTGTTCCACAGGATAACCTGATACACGATCGTAGAGTATGCTCTGACCAGTTTTAAGGACATCAACGCCACAAGATATAATAGTAGCTTCTCTGTATCTAATGTCCTCTCTATGCTTCTCTGATAGCTCTAAACCACCTTTGGTAGTTTTAGTCTCTTCTTTAGTTTCTTCAATAATTATATAATTTCCTATCGCTTCCATTATTCTCTTACGTTTGAAATTACACAATCAGTTGAAAGTATTGTAGCTGCAACAGATATCGCGTTATTTAATGCACTTTTAGTTACTAATAGTGGATCAATAATACCTGATTCTATCATTACTTTGTTAGAGCCGCAGGTTACATCAACTCCCATACCCCATTCACTTAATGGATACGAAGCTGGATCTAATCCTGCATTTTCTAGTATTTTGGTAAACGGCACTACTAAAGCATTTTTTAGTATTTCCACACCCGCAAGCATACCTTGATTAAGTTCCATTTCCCAATCGTCTTGGGCTATGAATGCTAAGGCAGCACCACCACCTGGCAGTATACCTTCTTTTCTAGCAGCTTTTACAGCGTGAACAGCGTCATCTACTCTGTCTTGCTTTTCTTTTAACTCTACATCAGTGTCTGCACCTACATAAATTATAGATACACCACCGCAAAGTAGAGCAAGACGATCATTCAAATGCTTAGTTAAAACAAAATGATCCTCTTTATCAAGAGCAGATTTTAAATACTCGATACGTTCTAAAGCCTCTTCAGACTTTTCTTTAATAACTAGAACTGTACCTTCTTTATCGGAAATAGCTTTGTCAGCTTCTCCTAACATGTCCGGGGTTATGGCATCAATTGAGTCTCCTAGGCTTTCATCAAAAACTTTTGCCCCGACAAGCAATGCTAGATCATCAAGTATGTCCTTACGCTTAAGTCCGAAGCTAGGTGGATCTATAACATTGACCTTAATATTGCCCTTAACCATGTTCATCGCTAAAGCCGTAATTGGCTGCGACTCTAGGGGAGCAATAAGTAGTATGCTACGGTTTGACTTAATAGCATACTCTAAGATGTCTTGTATTTTTCTTACATTTGGAATATCCGATGCACTTATGAATACAAGTGGATTGTCCAATTCTGATATTTCCTTTTCTTTATTAGTATAGAAATGAGCCATTTTTGTAGTTGAGTTTAACTTAGTACCTTCAACTGTATCAACATACGTCTCATTGCTTAATGAAGTTTCCATAGCAACAATACCATTTTCACCTGCTTTTCTAAATGCTTCTGCAATTAAATCTCCAAGTTCTTTGTCATTGTTAGTAGATATGATAGATACGTCATTTAGCATCTTATCATCTACTTCTATAGCTTTTTTCTCTAAAGAATCAACAACGTGTTCTTTAAATTTCTTCATACCATTCTTAACATCTCTGAAAGAAAAGTCTTTACCGTTTAATTTATCATAACAGTCGATTATGGCTTGAGTTAGTACTATAGAGGTGGTGGTACCATCTCCGGCCATACTCGCTGTCTGTTGTGCAGCCTGCTTCATCATAGATACGCCGAGGTTTTCGACTGGATCCATAAGCATTATAGAATTTGCAACAGTAACCCCGTCCTTTGTAACGTGAGGATTACCAAAGTCATCTTCTATAATTACATTCTTACCACCAGCTCCTAATGTTGAGCTAACAGCGTCTGCAATTTTATTTATACCTATTGTTAATTTATCTTTTGCCGTATTATCAAAATGTAATTTTTTGACAACTTTTGGGCCTCCGAATTGTGCCATTTGATTTAATTTAATTTAATTTATTTTAGCAATTCCAATCTCTTAAAGCTAAAGCTTTGTCAGTTGGTTCGCCATTTGGTTTTTTCATTGGTCCTTTATTGCCACTCATTCTAGCGCAAAAAGATTTTCTTCTATTCCAATCTCTGCTTCCTTTTGTTAATTTAGAAGGAGATTTGGTAACTGCAGTTTGTAGTTTACTACCAGGGTTTTCTGCTTTATAAGCATTAACCTCTTTTTGTGACATTCCCATTATATAGCTTTAAATTCTACGTCTAATTTACTATAATCTACTCTATCAAAACCATCTTCATGAGAAACAACAGCGTTATTAGGAATTTCATCAGACATAACGCCTTGAAAAGTTCCTTTACCAAACTTAATGTCTTTATAATTAAAATTGTATATTTTTAAACCACTAGGAGATAATCCTATTAACTTAATATCTTTTTTCAATCTTCTATCGCTAGCACCTGCAATTTTAGTACCTATTTCAACTGCCGTTTTTGCAACATTCATAACATCGTTCAATCCTTGTCTGTTGTCTTCTCTTGCAGTTTGCAAACCTATTTGAAGATTTTCAGCATCAGTCATTTTACGTTTTTTATTAACATTTGATCTTACACCATAATTTAATGGAGATCCGTTGCTAGTTTTTTTTTGCCCTTGATCCTTCATTTCAATAGTCTCACCACCCCAGTCGTCTTTCATAATAGAAGGAGCTGCTGACATAGTGCTTTGATCTTTATTGCTGAAATTAGATCCAGAAAAGTTTTGTTTTGATCCCATGTTCATTGTAAAACCATTATCTGTTGCCATCGGCGTCATAGTTTTGTATGCTATTGGATTATCGTACGATTTTATTGGGCCTGGTTTTCCTTCATATTCATCCTCACCTACTTTCTCACGTAATGCATTTTTAACATCTCCAGGACTCATAGGATTTAATCCCGTTCCTTTTAGATTATTCATTGCGTTTTTAGCTACTCCTTCATCATCCATTGCGTGATATCCATCATCAATCATTGACTCGTAGTCTGCTTTAGCGTTCTCGCCACCGCCTAATTTAAGCTCTTCTAAACCTCTTGATTTTATCTTATTTACTGATTGTACTGGTTTTCTTTTTTTTGCCATGATTTTATTTTATATTATTAAAAAATGCCAGAGAGATGCGACTATTGTCGCGGTTTTATAATATTGGCACACGTTCGTGCTCGTTAACCGCCTAAGCCTTGTATCTTTCCCTGACTTATTTTTATTTACCCGTTATTTCCCCAATGTTTGGTTAGAAACGAGTCATCATGTCTAACATCACCTGCTAATTTAGAGATATGCTTCTCATCTGCAGTTTGATTTTCATCTTTATACTTACCACCATACTTTTGATCGTCTAAAACGTCTTCTTTTAAGTATGTCATGTGTGCTTTGTCATCTTTTATAGCTGAACTTGCGTTTCCTTTAGTAATTTTAGTATCCATTTTATGTTTTTTGATTTTTACACGTGCATTCTGATTGTCCACACTCGCAGGTTACGTCTTCTACGTCGCCTAATTTAGTTAATCTAGTTATAATGTTCTTTTGTATCTGAATAATCATTGACTCTAGCTGGTCGTTACGTACTTCCATCATTTGCATTCCTGCTTGCAGTGATTCATTCTTATTTCTTAAGCTTTCTAGCTCCTCTGGGTTCTTTCCAATGATTGTGTATATTACTACTGATAAAGATCCTACCATCATACCTACAACAGATACGAACACATCTTTGTTCACCGGAGGTATTTCATTATATGATAAGAATAACAATAGAAAAACAATCAATAGGAATATACCCGCTGCACCTAAGTAGTGCCTTAAATCTTTTGCTGATCTGGGTGTCATACTCATATTGTTTTTAAATTTTCTAATAGTTTCTGTCATATTAAATTAAATTTTATTCTTTCTCGCAGCTACCTTTTGAGAATTCCTTAGTTCCAGGAACTCTTTTGTAACCGTCCCAGCACTTAAGAGGACTAATTGTCCCCTTGCCTGGTTTGTTCATTGTATTTTCGTATCCTATGTTAATCATGAAAAAATTCCTTTTATCTTATCGGCAGCTTTTTTCGCAGCTTCTTTTGCTTTCCTTGCAGCATCACTAACTTTTTGGCCAGTTTTAGAACCTGCAGTTCCAGATGTGCTTGCAGCAGCATCTCTAAATCCACCTTTAGTAGCTACATTAACACCTGTACCACTTGAGTCTCTTCCACCAACTCCAGATTGTGCTTCTTTGCTAAAATTTTTTAAACTTCCATACTTTTTTACTCCTGCTTCACCTAAATTTTTATAAGCCATAGCATCAGTGTATTTTCCTTTTCCAGTAGTAGATTTAGGAGTACCTGTTACTTTGTCAGAAACTTTTCCAGTATCAGTAGTTGGAGATTTTATTTTTCCAAAATCTTGATCTGCATTGAAATCAACTTCTTTCCCTTTTTCAGGAGCAATTGTTTTCTTTTCAACTTTTTTAGTTTCTGGCGGTTTATCTTCTGGTGGTTTTACTTCTTTCTTGCCTGGGGCAGTTGGAAATTCTAAAACTTCAATGTCTTTTAAATAACCTGATGTAGTATATCTAGCTTTTAAAGGGCTAGATCCTTCTGGTAACATACGCTCTTCAGTGTTGTCGCAGTACCCTACTTTATCCACATGTTGTTCGTCTCTAAAATTACCCGGTGAGTCTATATTCTTAGACCCTATGCCCGGCATTTTGAATCCTGTGTTTGGTGCAAATTTTGGCATAATTATTTCTTTTTCTTTTTTTCGTTTTTAGAAGCCCAAACTGCTTTACGTTGAGCTGCATTAGCAAATTTAATTGGAGGCGTAGCTTTTGTACCTTTGCCTTTTTTATCACTTGCTATAAATCCAGTTCCTTTCTTTTTAGGTGGCCCTTTTTGGATTTTTGCAATCAATTCTAGATCATTACCAAATTGTTTTATTTTAGGTCCATCTCTACCAATTGTTCTAGGCTTTGTATCAGCAGCCTTTCTCTCAGCCTTTCTCTTCATGTATGCAGTCTGAGAAATTTTAGATTCTGCTATAAAATCTTTTTTGGCTTTACGCTGTGTTTTTTTCTCCTTAATATTTTTACCTATATTAGATACAGCTTTACTTATTTTAGATACAGCTTTACCTACTTTAGTTTTTTTCTTAGGAGCAGTACTTGTTGGAGTACTTGTAGTTCCTTGTTTTTTTCTAATAGCAGCTTCTTTCTGCTTAGCCATAGTATCGGCTTGGATTCTAGCATTTTTAAAGTCAGCTATTGTATTATCAGCCCTGTGTTGTCCAATTAAGTCTGAACTTCTAGTACTTTCTTTTTTATCATCTTCACCACCTGGCATTTTCATATTAAGAGGCGTACCAAATGCAGCTTCAGCTCTGTTGCCTTCATATTCGCTTACCTTACCGTCTTTATCTAGGTCTGCTTTCGATGTGTCGACCATCTTAAATGGCGATGCGCTACTGTTGCCACTGTTTATTGTATCTGGATATCCTACTTTCATAATATAAATATTAGTATCTTCTTTTAAATTTTGGTCCTTGAGATCTTATAGTGTCTCGCTTCTGGCCACTTTTAAGCATAGCATTATTACCTGTTCTATTAGGAAGCTCGCCATCATCTAAAGAAACTATGAACTGGGATTCGTCATCCTCTTGTACAGAACTTACGTCTTGAGCGTTTAAGTCACTAACATCTTCGATGATATCTTCATCTAGGTCGTCT
>Ga0209383_1001483_pt1 | contig 14558 bp, 15 predicted proteins | sample CoawatmetaG02DNA_FD_187510 | JGI IMG/M metagenome (GOLD analysis project Ga0209383, IMG submission 187510) | Marine microbial communities from the West Antarctic Peninsula - Coastal water metaG029-DNA (SPAdes) (version 2) | ecosystem: Environmental > Aquatic > Marine > Coastal ... | reverse complement strand
ACAATTCTTTCTGTTCATTAAAGAATTTTTTAGCTTTAGCAATAGTTCTTTTTTTTGCTAATTTTGTTTTTTTAACTACAGACTCATCATCTAGTTCTTCGTCAGACTCATAATCTTCCATTAAGGAATCAATATCTTCAGAATCTAAACCTTCGCCTTCTGTAATTGTTATGTACTCTCTTAGCAAATCATCAGGATTCATAGAACTAAAGTCTTTTTGTAATTTTACATAGTCTTCAATACCTCTTCCTGTTTCTTTTTTATACTTAAAGTAGGATGCAACATCTTCAGGAAGTTTTTCTGTTTCCTCTCTTGCTTGATTTAATTCATCTAATGAATTAATTTCCCTACCATATCTTTTTCCAATATATGAAAGAACGTCTTCTTCAGATAACTCTGCCGTTTTTTCAACTGGCGTTGTATATTCTTCAGAAGTTTCTTCTACTTTAGTAGTGTCCTTAATAACACTATCATTAGCAAAATCCATTTTTATTTGAGGAGTTTCTTCTGATTGTTCATCTTCCTCAATTAATTTTTTTTCATGTTTATCAAGAAGTTCTTTTTCCACTTCTTGCATTGATTTTTCTTCTACAGACTCTACTGCTCTTACTTTCATTTCCATTTGATTTAATTTAAAATTTAGTTAAAATATTATAATCATTATCGAGGTGAAAACTCTGATAAATCAAAGCCATCAAGGCTATCTTCATTAGACTCAAAGTTTTGAGGAGGTAAATTATTTTTACGTTGAGTAATTAATTTAGACTGCTCAGTGTTTTGTTGACTAATTCTATCGCTTTTAGCTTGTTCTCTTTGACCTTCTCTTTGAGATAAAGAATTTTCATCTATACCTCTAAGTTGCATATTATAATCAAACTCTTGTTGCATTAATTGAGATTTAAGCTGTGCCTCTGCACTTTGTTTTTCTATTTCAAAAGCTACTTCAGCTTGCTTAACTTTCATTTTAGATTGAGACTCTAGTTCTATTTTTTGCATAGCTACTTGAGAAGCCATTTCTTGAGATTTAAGTTGTTGCTGTGCTACCATAGCCTGCTTTTGCATAGCCATTTTTTCATCACGTTCTTGTTTAGCAACTCTTTTAACTTTTAATAATTGATTTGCTAGTTTAAGATTTCTAATCTCACGAATATCAATAGCATCTTCTAAATTAATATCACCTTTAGATAATGCCATTTGAATGTTTTGTTCAAGCATTGCTTTTTGCTCTTCATCTGGAGATAATTCTATAAATACACCAAAATCATAAATATATAAATCAGATATTTCAGTTAATATACTTACATTGTATTTTCCTATTTTATTTATAAAATCTTCTTTAAAGTCTGAATACTCTAAAATATCAGCCACCCTATACGTTAAGGCCTCAGCCAAAGTACGATATATGTAAAGACTTCCGTCTAATATATGGCGAGTAGCTGTATTTGAATTTAAAGCTGCTAATTTTTGAACACCAACCAAAGCATCTGGAGATGGACTTGAACCATCTCTGGCTTCATTTAAGCCTGTTACAGAGCGTATCATTCCTAAGTAATGATTATAGTTAGCTATAAGCATTTGTGTCTTAGAGGCTCCTGAACTGCTTGTAAGTTGCTGTATCGGTATTTTACCTTGATTGTACTCTCCCTCTTGAGTATAGCTCCTACCTACTACACTACCGGTTTGAAAATATAATCGCAAAGCATCTGAAGGGTCGTAAGCTGCTCCAGTTCCCAAGTCTACTTCATTAATACCATCTGCGTCAATATAAACTCCATCGGGTACAGTTCTAGCTATAACCTGTTGTAATTTTAAATGAGTTATTTGTATTAAATCAGCAAAGGGAATCATACGTCTAACTAAAGATTCAATAACACCCTTGTACATTCTTGGTGCTACTGCTACATAATTAGATAATGCGTGCTGTGATGAAGACTTAGGTCTCACCATATTCTTTGCAAGCTCCCACTTAAGTATAATATTAGTTCCCATAACCATTACACCGTCATACCACACATCAATAGTTTTTTCAATCTTTTCAAAATTGCCTTCTTCGAGCATTTCTTGAGGAGGATTAAAAGTATCATCTTTTTCTATTATTTTAGAACCGCCTCCTTCAAGTATTCTTTTTTTATAAACCATTTTTTTAGTGGTTTTATAATTAAAATACATTAAAGTGCAAGTGTCTCTATAAAAAATATCATTTTCATAAAACTGAGATACATTATAATAATCATACCAGCTTTGACTGTATTTAGATATTTTTTCTAAATCTTCACGAGTAAGATTAGGGTCTATTTTGAGTAACTCCCCAATTGGCAATGTTTTTATTTCTCCCCAGTAAAAACAATCTTTAAAGTGTGGGTCTTCTGTATAGCTATATACAACGTTAGCAGGGTCTACATAAGATATTTGAACTCCTGAACCAGGTAAAAATTCATGTTTAGCTACAGACATTCCTATAACGGTAGAATCATAATCTATTTGTTTACGAATATCATTATAATGATTTTCTGAAAACATAGTGTCTACTGCCTCTTCTTCTGCAATCTCAATTGCAGGTTTATAGTTAAGGTTCATGTAAAGAGAAAGCTCCTCATCAGAAGATGGAAGTTCATCAGGGTCCATAATAAATGGGTCTACTCCTGTTTCTTTTTGTATGTTAGCCAAAATAGGTTTAGCTGCCATCTGACCCTCAATCATGTCTTGATATTTACTTCTTTTAGATTGAGATAGCGCATCTTGTGCGTAAGCTTTTACCTTAAACTCTCGGTCTTGCATACCATTAACAACAATATCCACAAACTTTGGAAGTATAGGAACTGGAGTCCAATCTAAATTTAGATAAGACAAGTCTCCATCAATTGCTAATTCTGTTTTATATTTTGCTATCGACTGCTCACCTCTAGCATATAATCGTAGCCTGTGAAAATCTCGCCATTGATTATAATATCTACACTGGTTTCCATCTTTTTTAAACCATTCATATTGAATGGCTTGTCCTATTTGTAAACCGAATTCATCCGTAGCTTTTTCAGCATCTGAAACAAATTGACTTGGAAAGCCTGTAGATGCAATGTCTATTGTAACATCCTTCATCTATCTAATTAATTCACTTAAATTACCTTTGTTAGTATACCTTGCAAAGTTAAGGTTTATTTTTGATTGTTTTTTCTCTACTTGGTACAGATGCTTTTGTGTAGCCATGATAGCTAATCCTGAACTAATACTTGCATCAAATTTAGTTCTATTATTTATATCAAATTTAGACCAGTCTTCTAGTGTTCTAGCAAACAACATATTACCCATTTCATTTTCACTTCTAAATGTGCCATCTAAATCTAATCCTACGTTTTTTTCAATATAAGATTCTATAGCAGACGCATGAGCTTGCTTAATATCTTCCGAACTATTAGGTATCCCTCCTAGTTCTTTTTCTGTTTTAGATAACTTAGATTTATGTTTATCAGGTCTATTCATTGAAAAATGTCTATAACCTCTATTTTTAAAATGATACAAGAGTCTAGGTTTATTATTTTCAACCAGTATAGGCATACCATAAAATACACAAGCCATTAAAACTTCCTCAAAAAATATCTCTGCCGTTTGTGGCCTAGCAATATATTGTAAAAAAAATTCGTTAGCAGGAGCTTCTTCCATACTAAATTTAGTTATTCCATGTAACGCTCCATTAGAACCTCCACCACCTACAGTTCCAGATATGTCATAAGAGTCACAACCAAATGCTCCAATATGCTCATTTCCAGGATAATTTAATCCATTATTTTTTATAACTCTATTTTGTAAATCCTTAGAAGGAACCCATCCTATTAAGAATCTACCGCTTTTTTCAGGACTAAAAATAACCTTAGTATCTTTGATTCCATTTTCCCAATAAAAATGACCTCTAGTTAAATGATGCTCCATTATAAGTGAATCATTATAATCTATTTGCTGATATATTTTTGTTAAATTAAATAAAGAAGATTTGCTCTCATCTCTAAATGCATGAGATTCAGTTCTAGGAAACTGGCGGTAAAATTCATTAAGAGCATCAGCATCATTTTTTAAAGAATCAACTTCAGCTTGCCAGTAATCAATAGCTCCGTTAGTAATCCATTCAGAATCAACACCTTTTATCTTTTTTTTAGGAGCCCTAAGAACAGGATGACCGTATAAATCTATAAAACCTTCCATGTTTAATTCCATAGGAATAAACAAAGAATACATTCCACTTTTAGTTTGACCATTTGCATTACGAGATTTTAAATTAGAATCTTCATAAAGCCTTTTAAAATTGCTTCCTCCTTTATCTAAAGCATTTGATGTTGAGCCCATCATACACTTTCCTATAATTTTACTCCCCAACCTTAAACAAGTTTTAGTAACCCTCCAATTGTTTAATATGTTATTAGGCTTAATCCATTTACCCGATTCATCATGAACTAATAAAAGTAATTTTTCTCCATCATAAGAGTTATCATCTGTATTTTTCCAGTCAATAGTAGTGTCTAATCCTGTTAATTCTTCTTTAACAGCCTCGTACATATTTTTTTTAGTAATCTTAGATGCTGGCACTCTAAACGCTAATTCTGTTTTTGGTTTATCCATTCCATCTTGAATAGGTTTAAAAAAGAAAGGAAGTCTATTAGATATAGGAACTACTTTATCCGTAAACATTTTTTTAGAATCAGAACCTGTTTTAGAAAGAATACCTACTCTTGCATCTTTGGCTAGTGTACCAGTGTTTACACATTCTGAAGAACCCATAAAAGAAAATCCAGACCGTCTTATTTTTAAATAAACCATACCAAAACTTCTTTTGTCAGCTTTACAAGCTTCCCAAAATATAAAAAACAATCTATTAGCCTCCCTAAAATCTGGATATCCTACATCAATTGTTGACCACTGTAAGTACATATAATGAGAACCCGTAATATATGTAGGTTCTCCATTATTCATAAACCAATATCCTTCGTCCCTATTATCAAACTCCGTTTCTATATAGTCTACCCATTTAGATTTAAAAACTGAAGGCATTTCGTTCCATTGAAATATAGAGTGTATATTAAAAAGGTCTTTTGATATTTCAGTACGTTCCCAATGCTGTTCTTCTTTTTTATTTGACCGAGCATTAGGTTTTTTAGGTGTAGGGGGAAGTCCAATATAAAGACCAGATATTTTTATTATATCTCCAACTTGACCGTTTTTTGAAATAACAACAAAATCATATTTTTCATTATATCCATAAATCCAAGTCTTAGCTCTATTCTTATTAGATAAAACTCCTTGAGGAATATAATTCTTTACAACCTTATAAATACTATCTTGAGCGTCTTTCTGCAAATCCTTGTTTTGTTTCTACCTTAGAGTCAGTATTGTTTAATAAATTTATATTCTCTTGTTCTTGCTCTATTTTGTTAAGTATGTCAAAAGCATCAAAAATAGCAAGTTTCTTTGTGGCTGCAGCATTTTTTAACCTATCCGCTGCAAGCTCATCTTCTGGAGAATGTTTTATTATGTCTTCCTTAGCAACTTTTATAAGTTCTTTTACAGCCTTTCTGCCTGCTTCAATTATTTGTTTTTTTAGTTCTTCTGAGCTCATTTTCTTTATTTAATTTTAAAGCATAATCTAAATGATATTTTTCCCAATGTATTCTGTAATCATATCCTCCAGGAAATGTTTCATTACACTGACTGCATTTAATTATATTTCTCACAAAGCCATAGTAATATGATGGTCAAACATTCTGTATAGTTTTTCTCCTTCTACATTAAACTCATATTCAGTGTCAGGTTTAAAGGTAACTAAATCGCCCTCTTTAAGTCCTTTGCTTAATAGTTTTTTATTTATATATCTTATTTTTCCCATTAAAGGTTCTTCAGCAAATGGTTTATGTATATAATATTTTATAGAAGGTATTGGTTTTATGAAACAATATTTATTATGACATATCCATTTGTCTTTTTTTTTATACATAAAAAACTGAGTATTGTCTATAAAAAATAAATCATCTTTAAAATAACTTTTTCCGCTTTGTTGACGACCTCTCATATCATTATAAAATTTAAAAACATTATGATGAACAAGCAATTTGTCTCCAGGCTGAATGTCTCCAGTATAACCTAAAGGGGTTGATACTACTATACCTTCACGATTTGAAGCTTTGTGATTTTCTTCAGAGGTACTTGTTATAAAGTCTATTCCTCCTATTTTTTTGGAATTATTATATCGTTTACCTTTTATAGGTTTTACAATAAAAAAAAATGGTGATTTCATTAAAAATTTATGTTATATTCTATAGAAATAGGCATCATTGTATTAAATTCTTTCCACATAAATATTTCATTATCTCTTTCAATCCAGACAATAAATGCTTTGGTATCTTTATTTTTATTTATAAGATGAATTTTGTGTGAACCTCCTAGTATGTCTTGACCTACTAAGTAATGCATTGCACCTGACTTATAATCAGGTCCAATAGAAATTTTACGAATATTCATTGTATTAGAATTAATTAATACAAATATAATAATTATTTACCAGGAAGTTTTACTCCTATTTTATCTGCCGTTCTAGCTCCAAAGTATCCGCAAAGAACCCACGTTAAAAGAGAGGCTGTGTCTGATGTGTCTAATCCCATAAACCATCCTCCCACATAAGCCAGAACTAATACCACTAAAGTTAGTGGACGTATATTTCGAGCGAGCCAACTTTGGCTTCTAGAATCGGACACCCATCTACGAGTAATTCCATCTATTTCAGCACGCTCTATTCTTAATTTTTCTAAAGCAATATGTTTATCTGCTTCTGACATTTCTTTATTGCCAGATATAAGTTCCGATATTACATTTCCAGGAAGAATAGCATCTCCTACAATTCCAAGTATGGAAGGAGCTTTTTCAATAAGAAACCTACCCACGGCAGTTTCTTTAAATGGTTTTTTTATAGTACTCATATTACTCTATAAGAATTCTTGCCATTTACTTTTTCTACCCTAAGACATTTATTTCTATTTTCTTCTTGAGAAACATAACTAACGTGAATCCAGTTAGGATTTTCGTCCGTCCCAAATTCCCATATAAGCTGGTCGAAGCTTAAATTGTCTTTTATATAGTGAAACATCTCTGCATTAGTTTTATGACCATAGGTGTCGTCTAGGTCAATGGCTCTTCCCTGGCAATGTTGCGAGGTAATAGAACCACCGATAGCAGTATTTAAATCTTCAGACCTGAACATGCTATTAATTTTTATAGGTCCGCCTACATATTTTCTAAGAGGCTCGAAAACATGAGTAGCAATACCAACCATATTAGATGCTTGGTAATCATCTGGAATATTTTTAAGATTCAGGCGTAGTGCTGTATTAGAGTGTACAGCTTCTTTGTGAGTAATATGTTTACTTATTCTTTCCATACATTAAGTACCATTTATGAATTGTGTAACCAATTGATACTAAAAGTAATAAAATTTTTAAAATTACATCTATATGTGTCATAGAAATTCCTATAACTAAAGTATTTATTCCCAATATTTTCATATCGTTAATTGACATTATTTTTTAATTTAACTATGTGGTACACTACATTAATATCTAAAAGTGCACTATTATTTTGTATATATTCCATTATGCTATTGCTAAGTAGATGTAAAGTCCGCCAGATGCATTAACGCCTGAACCGTCTGCAACGGGCCAAGAAAAACCATCTGTTACAAAACTTGGTTTATAAAATCCGCCTTCCACAGCTTCAGTAGCACTTGTATTAGCAAATAATGTTAAATCTCTTGGGTTTGATGGGTTTCTTGCAGCATCAAAAATATACCAACCTGTTCCAGAAGCATTATATTTTTTAACCATTAAAAATCTTGGAGTAAAATCTGTTGATATTACGTTTGTAGAACCACCACTATAACTCCCGACCTTTTGATAGCCCGATATATCTGCAAAACAATACGCAATTATATTCGCACCACTAACATTATTATTAAAATTTGCATTCACAACTCCGAATACACTAGTGGTTGGTACGGCTGACCCCCAATAACCTGTGTATGCTTGTTTTGCAGCAGTTGTATTTAATTCAAGATAATTATCTATTCCTGTTTCTTCAGAGTAACAAGCCCAACTATTACCGTCTGCACTAACAACTTTTGTAAGAATTAGCTTTGGAACACTACCAAGACCGTGTCCCACAGTAGCCGTACTTCCTGTTCCTGTATATTTTACAACACTAAATCCAGACGCAACGTTTGCCCTCACATCACTTGCTATTTGAGAACCACTTGCAGGTATCGTTGTAGTACTTGCTGCTGTTTTAAAACACCAAGCAACGTAAGTTGTAGCGAGGGTACTCACATTGCCCGAAGAACCTAAAGAAAATCCATCAGAATTAAAAGCTGTTAACGCTGTAGGTTCAGTTGATTGAGCAAATGTTGTGTCTGATTCTATAGCAAAAGTAGCGCCTCTTACAGAGTCAAAAAGCTGATGACGATTTGTTGTATTTCTTGATTTAGTCCAAACTAACCCTGGAGTAAATTTTAAGCCTGTGTATCCGACGTTTGTTGTTGTGCCGTTAAATGGAGTACCAACATAAGTTATACTAGCTGAACTTGATGTTGCAACTGTTTCAGCATATAAAGCCGTGATAGCTGATGCTGGTAATGCTGAGTTAAATATTCTTACTTGGTCTATTTCACCACCAAAGGGTAAATTATTTGATTGATTTGTTCCCCAAAGTCCACCAATAATAACTTTTTCAGTATTTCCTAAACTACTCCAAGACCCCGTAGGAATAGAACCAGTTGCTGCTAAAGAACCATCTACATATAATTGTTGAGTATTATTTGAAACGTTAACAACACTTACAACGTGATGCCATTCATTTAAAGAGACTGCACTTGAAGAAAGTTCTGCTGAATCTGTTCCACTATATCTTGTTTGCCTTCTTATAGTGTTATCGGGATATACCGATAAAGAATGATTAAAACTGCTTCCTGCATAGTCAGCAAAAAAGAACTCCAAAGGACTATTTGCTCCAGAAGTTTTTATCCACATTGAAATTGAAGAAGTGTTTTTAGCAAGAAATACTCCCATTGTAGGAATTGATATATACGGACTTCTTGTAAACACAGCTGCGTTACCAAACTTACCAGCAGCATATGTTATACTAGTAGGTGTTCCAGGATATGTATTACTAGGTATAGAAGGAACTAGTGTAGGTCCATTTAACTGGTATGTAGCTACAGTAGTAGCTGTAGTCGTACCTACATCATTACCATTACCATCTAACTGGTAAGCAGCGATACATCCTGTTCCCGCTGGGAAGTTTAATGTAGCCGCTGTTGTTGTTGTTTCATTTGTCCATAAATTAGTTACCTGAGCATCTGTAAGCGCTGTATCAAATACTCTTACTTGGCCTAGAAATGAGGAATACATTCCTTCATCAGGATAGGCACCAGGTTGACCTAAAAATAAAGTGTTGGAATTGTTATATGTTCCACCAGCCATTGGTTGACTATAACCCGTATAGTCAGTCATTAACGAACCATCTTGATAAAATGTCCAATCGTTATTATCAACTGACATTACTATGTTTGTCCACACATTTAACACATTTGCACCTCCTTGATATCTTCCTAAAGTAATAGACCCGTTTCTTGTTAAAATATCAAACCTATATCCACCACTAGAATTATAAGTTCCAATTGCAAATCCATTTAAAAGATTAGTGTCAACTGTTCCTAACATATATTCAAACTGACCAGCAGTAGTTCTTTTGTACCAAAACGAAATAGAAAAGGTATTTGTGTTAAATATTGACCCAGGAATAGCTGTTTGAATATTACTAACTATTGCGGATGTTGGTCCACTAAAATTTGCAGCCCCATTAAACTTAGGTTCTATTGCTTGAGTACTCCCATTACCGAAGTAGGTGTTAGTGTTGAAGTTCTCCGCAGCTATTACTGTTGATGCAACAGCCTCAGTGTCTATCTGTCTCCATGCTGTGCTATCCCAAAACTCAACGTAATTTAATGTTGTATTAAAACGCCACTCGCCCGTGCTAGGTGTTGCAGGTCTACCACCTGTTCCAGTAGTAGGACCCGTTGGCAATTGAAGCGCTGTGTTTGTTGCGCTGAAGTCAAATAATTCCGGTGTGCTTATTTTTGTTATTGCCATAGTTTATTTATTATGCCGGAACATATGTTCCTGTTCCTTGAGTATATGTAATATAAGAAAAATTAGAATCACTAGGGTCGGTAGTTGCTGTTCCAGTTCCTGTCACTGAACCTAAGTAAGCTGTAGCTACTCTTATAATAACTATTCCAGAGCCACCAGCACCGCCGGAATTACCAGCATCACCGCCGCCGCCACCGCCGCCGAGTAGGTCTGTTCCGTTTCCTCCACTTCCTCCACCTGATGCACCGCCGCCGCCCGAACCACCTGAGCCGGCGCCTCTTCCGCCTGCGCCGCCGCCTGCATAAATAACCGGTGCGCCAGTTATAGAACTTGATGTTCCGTTTCCTCCGTTACCGGTGCTTCCTGCTGCTCCAGCTCCGCCGCCACCGCCAGATGTTCCACTTCTATTTCCTTGGCTTCCGACTCCTCCTGGGTTTCCTTGAGATGGTGTAGTATTAGGAATATTTCCTGCACCAACGGCCTGATTACTATATGGTGTACCACCGCCTGAGCCACCCGAAACACCGCTGTTAAAGCCGCCGCCTCCACCGCCTGCAGACTCTTGGGTTGTAATACCGCTGCCACTAATACTTGAATTTCCTCCACTAACACCTACTGTTCTTGGGCTAGGTGTTCCTCCAGCTCCGCCACCACCAACAGTTATATTATATGTAGTTCCTTGAACTAAAGTTTGAATTTTAGTCTGATAGCCGCCTGCGCCGCCGCCGCCTGCTCCATCAGGGGCGCTATCAGAGCCGCCGCCTCCGCCGCCGCCTGCAACTATTAAAAAATTACTGCTGTATGTAGGTGTAAAACCAGATAAGTTTACAAAGTTTTTCCAATCTGTTCCGTTATAGTGCTGCATCGTAGATGCTGAACTTTCAGAAACTTGACCCACTTCATTTCGCATCATGCCTTCTGCAACCGTTGGACCTGAATATGCTGCATTACTGCTAGGCATTTTAAGTCCACTTTCTGAATTGGCTTGATTTAAATCCGTTAAGTCTTTTATTACTTTAGTTGTTGCCATCTTCTTTTATCCATTTTTGTGTTTCTTCATTCCACTTCCAGCCCATAGAATCTGGATGAGGCACTGGCGGCATCCAATCAACACCGTCATATGTCCAGCTAGGGTAAGGTTGTTCAGAAGTAGGTGCTTGCCAATAATAGTCTACCCACTCTGTTGTGTCTTCTTTCCAATACCAATCCATCCCTTCCGGTCTAGGTGTTGGAGGCTCCCAATAACATGCGTCTTCATTTAGCGTCCAGCTTGCATAGGGCTGCTCGGTATAAAAAGCATCTCTTACAGGGTCGTAGATATACCCTACCCATGCATAATTTTTTCTAAAAGGTGTGCCTCCTAACTTGTGCACGCCTCCTTGTGTGTTGTATGATGTTCTCTTGCAGCCTCCGTAAAATCCTTCCCAGTATACTGAGTTGTCAAACTCTACCTCTGGCACTGCAGCTATCTCTTCAAGCTTTGCCTGTATCGGAACTTGTATATTCGAGGACTCTCCTGCTACCATAACAATCTCATCTGTTCCCGTGTACATGTCTGTTACTCTGCATAGCGCATTGGCTATTGTAGTGTTTAAAGTTTCGATTTCAGCTACCAAGTCTTCTGTTCCTTCTTCTTCTAGTATTTCCATTTGCTCTAAAAGCTCAGTTGCCTCTTCAGCTATCGTATCTTTTTCAGCTTGTATAGAGGCGTTTAATGCATCCACATCTTCTTGAGCTGGAGGATTCTCTCTATCTGCATATAATGCATTTAATTCAGCCTGTAAACTTTCTAATGTATCGCTAGTGTTTTTAGTTCTATACATATTATTAAGAGCTATATATCCATCACTAGCTCTGTTATCATTTTCAATAACATCCTTTTCCTGACGAGCTTCACTAAGCCTAGCTCTCTCACTTACTGTAAACTCTTGATTTGATATTTTTGCGTAGTATGCCATATTAACTAAATGTTATTGTTCCTGTTCCAGCTGTTGCTGAATAATAATAGTCACTTGTTCCGGTGATTAATACTCCATTTACTGAGCCAGGGCCTGCTGTACTATTAACTGTTATACCTGAACCTAATGTTGCTGTTGCTTTAGTGCATCTTAGTATAACTATTCCAGAGCCACCAGAGCCAGTTGTTGTTGATGCTGATAATTCAGAATTTGCACCACCTCCGCCAGAGCCTGTATTTATTGCGCCTGGAAATCCACTAGCCGGAGCAGAAGCTGGTCCACCATTTCCACCTACACTAGAACCTCCTGTACCTGGAGTACCACCTATATAAACACCACCGCCTCCACCACCAGCATAAAATATTCCTGTAGCACCAGTTATTTGATTTTCTAATCCATCACCACCGCTACCAGAAGTTGTGGTGAAAAAATTACCTCCAACGAGTTTTGCGCCGCCGCCGCCGCCAGAACTATAAGAATTGCCAGCAGAACCACTACCAGTTCCACCGGCATGACCTTGAATAACAGGCGTTGTTACAGCAGCACCTCCAGCTGTATTATTACCACCTCCACCAGAGCCACCAGAGCCAGGTGCAACCGGAGTAGGACTTATTATTGAAGTTCCAAAACCTCCTCCTGTTGAGGTAACATCGGTAATATCGCTACCTGAAAATACAGAATTAGACCCTGCATTTCCTTGTAAATTAGCACCAGTACCACCAGTACCAACACCACCTCCTCCAAGACCAACAGTTATAGTGTAATTTGTTGAGAGAGATAAAGCTAATACATTTTCCATAGTACCACCATTTAATGTTATAGGTGATACCGTTCCATAAGATGTTCTATAACCACCAGCACCGCCACCGCCACCGTGCCAAGCTCCGCCAGAAGCACCGCCGGCAATTACTAAAAAGTGTACATTAAAAGTAGGGAGCGTTATAGCCGTTTCCTTGAAATTTCTCCACTCGGCTGTGCCTGTCTCGTCTGTATATACTAGTGTGCGATTAGTGTCAGTGTCTTCACGGATTTCACCGATGACTCCTGAAGGTTGTTGAGCAGTAGTGCCCGTCACCCAGGTAAGCCCTCCAGCGTTACCACTCATGTCAATTACATCTGTAGTTACTTTGGTTGTTGCCATTGAGCTTTATTTTTATGTTGTTGTTACTATTTCTATTGAAGCTCCGTTAGGAACATTAGAGTCAAATATTATGTTAGAACCAGTTACTGAGTAAGTTGATTTTAATTGATATACACCTGAAATGTATGCCATAGTAAAATTTTTATTAGATGGCGTAACTCCTAAAGGATATGTTGCTGTTGCTCCATTTCCTGTTGCTGCTGGAGATGTTGTCATTGTTACTCCTGCTGCTGATGGCAATGCAGTCCATTGTCCTGTACCTCCGTCTAAATATTCACCAGCTCCTGCAGTTCCAGCAAGACCTAAAGTTACCGTAGGAGTTGTTGATTGGTCTGTAGTTACTAAAGTTAAACCAGGGATAGCAGTTACTGCTGAATCAACATTGGTTACTGAACCACTTCCGCCACCACCTGGTGGTACTGCCCAAGTTCCGTCTTGCTTTAAGAAAGCTCCTGCTGCTGCTGCTGCTGCTGTCGGTACATGACCAACATTTGCTGCTCCCGCAAAAGCGTTGGACGCAATTGTTACAGCTCCCGCCGTAGGCGTTATAGTTAAAGGATTGGCAGAAGAAGAAATACCGTTTACTGCTGTATTTACTGAGCTAACTCCCGATACAGGCAATGTTACCCATGCGCCAGATGCTCCGTCAATATATTGTCCTGCTACTCCTCCATTGTTATTTAGAGTAAGAGTTCCAGATGTTGTTATTGGTCCGCCAGCTGCCGTTAATGCAGTAATATCAGAAGTGTAGTCTACAGAGGTAACTGTACCTTGAGGTCCAGTACTAGCAATAGTAAATCCATTACCAGCTCCGTCATCAGTTAGTGAAATATCAGCGCCCGCTGTAAAAGTTATAACATCAGTGCTTGCCGGACCTACACCCGTAAGTGTCAATGTTTCATTTAAACCGGATTGAGCTGTTGCTACAGCATAAGTTGTATTAACCGTAACTAACCCAATGGGTATTTGAACATTATCTGTAGACTTATATCCTACTATAAAATCTATGTCTGATACGGTTGCTCCTAAGTTAAAGTCTGAAAATTTTACTGCCATTTTGTTTTTATTTAAATACCTTCTGTTATTAGGTCTTCTGAAGTTGTTTCATCAACCATTTGTATGCTTAATTCTGTTATCATTTCCTGGCTACCAATTGGTGGCGCTTGAGAAATTAAATTTGACCCAATATAGTTAGCTATCCAAATTATCATATTATATAGTTAAGTTTATTACCACAAAGCTATAATATTAGACGCTGTTGTTCCTGTTTCAAATACCCTAAGT
>Ga0209383_1001481_pt1 | contig 14566 bp, 17 predicted proteins | sample CoawatmetaG02DNA_FD_187510 | JGI IMG/M metagenome (GOLD analysis project Ga0209383, IMG submission 187510) | Marine microbial communities from the West Antarctic Peninsula - Coastal water metaG029-DNA (SPAdes) (version 2) | ecosystem: Environmental > Aquatic > Marine > Coastal ... | reverse complement strand
GATGGGGGAATATATTAATTAGCATTTCCGAAGGGGGGAAAATAAATTAAAATATTCCGATGGGGGAATATATTAATTAGCATTTCCGAAGGGGGGAAAATAAATTAAAATATTCCGATGGGGGAATATATTAATTAGCATTTCCGAAGGGGGGAAAATAAATTAAAATATTCCGATGGGGGAATATATTAATTAGCATTTCCGAAGGGGGGAAAATAAATTAAAATATTCCGATGGGGGAATGATATAATCTATTATTATTATTATTATATAAATCTCAAAAGTAAAATATAAAATAAATAAATATCGGGGTAGTAGTTTTGGGTAGGTATAGTCTATGATTACTACTACCCCGATATTTATATCTGACAGAATATAGGATAGGGATTTTAAAATAAAATTGAATATACTTATTGCTAAACTACTTAAAGACATATCAACAAGTATAATTATAAGATGCCCTATAAGAATTTCAATCGCCGTTGTGAAATGTGTGATTACGAAGCGAAGAATTGCTCCAATTGGTCTAAACACGTAGCAACAGCGAAGCACAAAAGAAATGCCGATATAGAGATGGAAGAGCGTATCAGAGTAAAAGTTGCTGTTGAGATGGAAAAATATAAACTCGGGATTACCGCCGATAATACCGCCACGAATACCGCTTGTAGTATCACCAACAACACTACAAACAATACAATTAATTTTGATGCTTCAAACAATATCACGATAAATGTGTTTACTCCAAACCCCGACGCTATTAATCTAAAAGATTTAGTTGTTCCAGTTCTGAAAGAATTAGTAGCACAACAAATTACCCCAGTAGACGCCATCAAAAAAGCAGTCTTAAATATGGGTCAGCAAAAACCGATACTCTACCATAACGACAAAATGTATGTAAAAGAGGGCAAGTGGACGGAAGGCGAAGAGGCAGATAAACAACTTGATTTATATTGTAGAAATAAACAACATTCTTACATTAATGAATTAAACGAAATGGATATGATGGAAGATATAGATAAATTCAGCAAAGCATCGGAATTGGTTTACGAACCATTAGATAAAGACGCTATTTTGTATAAAATGAAGAGCAAACTTAATACCAAAATGATTAAATGATTAAATAATAATTCATTTAATCATTCATTATATTTTTTATATTTTGCTGGTCTGTGTATGGATAATGCCGTTGGACGATGACGTCATCCGATCGGATGGGATTATGATGTCATCCCAACGGAACTATCCATACACAGCATAGACTACATCTCCCCAAAACTACTACCCCGATATTTATATCTGATAGAATACCCGATTGGTAAATGTTAGAAATGTTGTCTTTTTGCCCCTCATTTCAAAAGTCCCTATATGAGAGAGTGTATACATACATTATATTATTTTATACATTTCTACCTCCGTTGGAAATATACTTTCTATTTGAGGGGCAAAAAGACAACATTTCTATCATGTATTATTTATTGATATTATATACTTATTTATATAATATTTCTTTCTTGAATTGTAAAAAAAAAGTAGTATATATTTATATATATTAGATAATAGATATATAGTTATTGTATTGGTTAATTGATAATGGTAATTAACCTATCTTGTTAATCATCTACTCACAGACTTTAACAGATATACAGACAAATCACAGACATACACAAACAAACAGACAAACAAAATACCTGAAAAGACTGAAAAATCCCTGATGACTGACTTAAAATACCTGACGAAATGAATGTAAATTGTATGAATATTGAATGAATATTGAATGCTTTTAAAATAAAATTGACTTTGGGTTGTAAAATAAAATTGAAGCAGATTTTATACTTATTGTTATATCACTTAAAGACATAACAACAAGAATAATTAAGATGAACCCAATTGTATCAAGAAACGAACTGATAGACATTTTTAAAGATGTCTTACCGAATGACATTTTGAGTGTTTTGGTGTCATATCACCAGCATCCAATCGTAGAATTTATTGGTGTAGATAAATTGATTAAAAAATTTAAACAATTATCTATCATTCCTACGATATTATTTAATGAGAGATTATTAATGTCAACAAGACCGAGTATAACTCATAATGACATAGCATTTCCAGAATTTAATTATAAAAGAAGAGTGAATGTTTGGTATACTTCTATGCGTTTATCATCAGATTACCGCTTGTCAAAAGTGTATTATCCAGTCAATAGTATTGATTTGAAATGTGATATTATGCGACACGGATTAATGTGTGAAATTATAATTAAAAAATCGTGGACTAAAAAAAAGATGTTGGAAGAGTTTTATAGACAAACGTGAGATACTTTATTCCATCAATTAAAAATAAAATTGAAAGCAATTTACTACATAGAAAGTAATGTAGAATAAATACAACAACGATGCCGAGCGGTGAATACACAAACAACATCAACTACTACGATATTGACTATTTGGACTTGCTGGACGACATCCCATACAAGTATATCAAGTCAATCGTCAAGCAAAATCAGAACGAAGATGATTGGGTTGATTTTGATTTTGAAGTAGAGATTGAAGATGTCGTGCCTACAAGCGAAGATAGACAAATGTGTTCTATCAAAATCTCATTTGAACTGGAAATTAACATTAGCAACGGGTCTTTACCTCATATGGTAAATAAATCATTTGTAGTCATAAAAGAATATAACGCTAATAGTCCTATGGCGATGTATGTGGGTGAAAATCTGTGGAGATGGGATGAAGAAGACGATGAAGAAGATGAAGAAGATGATGACGATGACGATGACGATGAAGATGTTGACGCTGATGAACCGCCACAAGAACCACCACAAGAACCACAACAAGACGACACGGATGATGATGACGACGATGACGATGAGATAAATGTTAGTCCGATACTATTAAATAACAACGACATTTATCTACGTGGAATGGGTCATAGAAACAACACAAACCACAACAACGACATTTATGATATTATTAATGGTGAATACATAGGACAATTGATTAATGGTGAGGTTATAATTGGTGTTGACGCTGATGATATATCATCTGTTATAGACATTTGTGTATAAAATAAGTATTATAAAACCATATAAAAACAACTCATTAATTCTTAATAGTATGAACGGCGAACCGCTGAATACATACGTAAATGTATCTGACATTTGCGGTAATTGTATATCGGATATTAACTACGACATTTACAACGATTTTGAAGTTGTGAAGTATATTATTTATCATACAATAGACATAAGCGGTAGTTTATACTATTCTATTGACAGAATAGATTGTATAACGGACAATTGGGTAAACGAAATGTATGATGTTCGTTATATAAAATGTAATGCTGGTGATATAAATTTAAATGTAGGTGTGGATACTGAATACAAAATATATAATAAAAATAAATTATCATCTGAATTGTTTGGAATGGATTGTGCGGGTAATACTATTTTTTGGTTTGAACCATATTTAAATGAAACAGAGATACGAGAACAAGTTAAATTGATAAAGAATTTCTGTATGCGAACAAATTTAATAAAAGCACAAGACATACATATCTAAATAGTTTATACATCTTAAAATTAAAGATAAATAGTATAATCTATATCTTCTATATACGATGGCGGGATTTCATACCAAAACATTTATTAAACATGATGACTATATGACACCCAAATCCGCTTGGGAAGACATTAAGCAATATATACCAAAAGATAAAGTCATTTGGGAAGCGTTTTATGGCGATGGTAAAAGTGGTGATTATTTAAAAGAACTCGGGTTTGATGTTATACACGAACCAGTAGATTTTTACGATAATAATTTAGGTGATATTATCGTAAGTAATCCACCATTTAGTCAAAGTAAATCAGTAATGACGAGATTGAAAGAATTGGATAAACCATTTATAATTATATCTCCACAACCTAAAATTAACACCTCTTATATACGTCAGTATAAAAATAGTAGATTACAAATTATTATTCCTCGTAAGAGAATACAATTCATTAAAAATATTGATGGTGTAGTTCCTGAAAACTATAAAAGTGTTTGTAATTTTGATTGTTTTTACTACTGCTACAAAATGAATTTACCGAATGATATTATTTGGTTGGAATAGTTTATACTGCTTGTTTTAATGACCTACACTTACCATATTAAAAACTAAATTTTAATATGATAAATTAACTACTATATGAAAATGTGATTAAATCTTATTATATTTGTATAATGAATATGAAAGAGAAGGGTGTGATGAGGTCAATAGAAACACGAAGCGAAGAAGAGATATTAGACGAGAATGAATGCCGAAATTTGTATAATAAAGTTGTGTCTAAAATGACTGCTAATAAGTTTAGTGTGTCAACACCCGAAGATAAACTAATGCTGGAACAATTACGCCGTTGTGAAAAGCGGTTGTCTGAAATGTCGTATTACTCGGATTTAATCTATCAGAAACAAGTTCAACGGGGTAGAGATGAAGAAGAATTAGATGCTCGTGAAAAAGAAAGAGAAATGCGAAAAGATGAACCATTTAAAACCGAATGCGATACACAAGATTTTTCTAAAACTGATTGTATTAAAGATGAAGTATATTAAATAGAAATTAATAGAATGTAATAGATGGGACGACCAACAACAAACAATTATACATTTTATAAATTCGTAAATGTGAATAATTCGGTTGATATGTATTATGTAGGTTCTACGGCAAATATAAAATCCAAATGCTATTATTACCGCCAAAACATACACAACCCAACTAACAGCACATATAATAGCAAGTTGTTTACTACCATTCGTGAATATGGTGGACTAAAAGAATTTGTTATTGTAGAACTCGGTAAAGCATACGATATAACACTACCACAATCAAGACTGATTGAAGATGAGTATAGAAATAAATTAAAAACAGAAATAGATACACGCTTGTATGTAAATCCACAAGAGGGATTGGAACGCCATAAAATACAACAAATAACCGATTACATAGATTATGATGGTGGGGAAACTGATGTAGTTTAAATTACAATCTCGTCGTCAAGATATTCAAGTAATTCTGTAAAATACTTTACGTCTTGAATTGATAAATCTGAACGTCTTAAATATCTCTGAATTTCTAAATAACATTCTGTATATGGTGGTATGTTTTTTTTTGTAATTGTTTGCTGACGCTTTCTTTTCATATTATAACAACAACAATTTTATAATATAATAAAATAATATTTACTCGTATTTACAAGTGATTATATTACTGGTAATTATGAGTAAATACAATAAATATGAGTAAATACAATAAATATGTATTACTGGTATTTACTGGTATTTACTGGTATTTATTTAAAAACTAATTAAATACAAACAATATTCTATTCTATAAATGGATAGAAAGAGATACAATAGAACGTATTATATTAAATCTCATGAAAGTATAAAATTACAACAAAAAGATTATTACAATACCAATAAAGATTATGTTTTAGAAAAATGTAGAGAATACAGAGAATTAAATAAGTTAAAAATTCAAGAGAAGAATTCTTGTGTATGCGGGGGTAAGTATACAACCTCTCATAAATCTACTCATTCTAAATCAAAGAAACACCAAGATTATTTAAATAAAATGATATAATTTATAAAAGTTTAATATGAAATAAATAAATATCGGGGTAGTAGATTTGGGGAGGTGTAGTCTATCAGAACTACTACCCATATATTTTTATCTGATAGAACGTAGGATTATTTTTTATAATAAAATTGAATACTATTTATTATAAAATTGAATAATAACTACTTAAAAACATTTACATAGTTATTACAAATGGAACTACCAACTGAAATTTGGAAAGAGATAATGACATATTGCGACAACTCGGTAAATAATCAGATTAAAGAGATGTCATTTCAAGACCTACTTGAAACATCTAAAAATACGGATACTCAAATTCAAGACCGATTAGTAGAAATGAAAAGCAAACTTAATTGTTATGATATTATAAAATTTAAGAGAACGAGATGCCCCGAAGTTCCGTATGCGTATGCTATGGTAATATCAAAAGCAAATGACACTCGTGGCGGACGCTTTACAATTAAAGTTATTATGTTGACACCAAGCACTAAAAACACTCAATACGGATACTATAAACAAATTCATTATGATTATGTAGTTCAGACAATTTTGTATTTGTCTGATATTACGTTTGAAATTGTCAGTCATTTTAAAGACACTATTGACGCTAATAAACGTATTGCTAAATCGGTAAAAGTAGGTGATGTAGTAGAAATAACACCATCTCTGTTTACTTGTTATTGTAGACACGATTGTTTACATTACGGGGTTGTGTCTACTAAATATTCTTATAACACAATTGAAGTTCAAATGATAAATTACTTGTTTAATGATTATGGAAATAGAAAAGTTGTTTTAGAAAACTACGCCAAAATAAATACCAAGAATGTTTTAAAGCGTATCAATCTTGACGATGAAACCGATATAGAAGACCACGTAATCATTAATCATAAACAGAACCTAAAACACTACTTAAACCACAGAGTAAAATTTATAGATGTAATCAATTCATTCAAAGAGTTCAGTTCTATTAAGTTGCGGGGGAAACCCCCAAACCCCCCAACCCAAGAAGTCCCCAAGTAGGGGGTTGACGGGGTGTCCCCGTATTTAATAATGTATGCCGATTGGGTATACATTATTTACTCTCAAATTTATTATAATCCGTTATATGAATGCGAAACACAGACGAATTATTAAAATATGGATTTTCAAAAGAAACAGAATTTATGTATGGATTAACTAAACTAATTGATAATGAAGATATTGTTATGAAGAAGATGGAAGACCAATACGCTAATGTAGATTTCATTATCACTAACAAAAATAACGATACTACACTTTACATAGAGTTAAAATCAAGAACCATAGACATTTCCAAATTCAATTCATTTATGATTGGTAGGAATAAACTTTTCGGAATATCACAAAAATATAAAAACGATGCTGTCATATTAGTTTGGATTGATACACACCATAATTTATTTTATAAATTATACAACGATGATTTGCTAAACTCTGAAATTAAATATAGTAATGGTTCTGATGTTTTTTTAATTAAAAAAGAAGAATGTAAAAACAGCAATATTGAAACATTAGCAACTTGTATTTCAGAGTATCATAAGCAGAATTAGACAATCCAACCATCAAGTAAATTATTATCTAATATGTATTTACATTCATCAGTAGTATAATTTATATGCGAAACGTCCATTAAAAATGATTGAAGTGAATTAGCATCGTTTAGAACAATACCCATAATTATAATAGCAATATATAATAATTATATTTAATTAAACAATACTATTGAAATACTTGTTTATATATAAATTGAAAATGGATTTAAAGACATAACGATAAGTAATATAATGCCGTCTATTGAAATTATGGATTTAAATGATGCTGATGTTAAAAATATCCGTAATGTGCTTACGGAGGTAAATGATGATGTAAAAGCAAAACTGGAATTAAAAAAAGCACAAGCACGAGAAACGAGTAGATTGTGGCGACAGAACAATAAGCAAAAAGCAAACGATTATAGTAAACAATACTATCAAGACAATCAAGATAAACTACAAGCATACAACAACGAATATGCTAAAAAATGGTATGATGCTGACCCACAACGCCGAGCAATTCAGTCCCAGCGATGTAGCAAAACTTATAGTAAATTAAGCGATGATGAAAAAACAATTAACCGAGCAGAAAGAAATATTCGTCGTTATGAAAACAAGTTGATAAATACCAAACTTACACTATCTCTGTTGAAGAATGTTGATGACGATAAGAGCGTTGTAAATACTACTTAATAAATCGTTATGTTAAATTTAAGTAGTATTTTTTGGAAAAGTGCTTAAAAACAAATGATTATTATTATATAGTTTAAAATGATGAAGTATGTGTATAAAATCACGCTTACAGATTACTATATTTTTTATAGTTCATCACGAAAAGAAGTCATAAAAAAGATTAATGAGTATCATGAAAAAGATGCTTCATTCAAACCATACACGAGTTTTATATTTAATAACATTTTGAGTGGTAAAACTACCTCTCATCGTGGCGTTGAATGTATTGAATATTTTGAAAGTGATACATTTTATCAAGCATACATAGAAGCGTATTTGGAAACACTCACTCACAGAAATCTTACACATAAAGAAAGCGTCCGTCGTCTTAAAAATACATTTGTAAATTATATTGATGATGTAGTTATTTCATCTCTAAATAACAACGAGAGTTATGAGGATATTAATAGCAAGATTAATATTGTTGGTTTAATTTCTGTATGAAATAATAATGTGTATCTTAACCCGATACACATTATTTTATAATCCTATCAGATATAAATATTTGGGTAGTAGTAATCATAGACTATACCTCCCCAAAACTACTACCCCGATATTTATTTATTTCATATTATACTTTTGATAATTATACGCCGTATAACAACCATAAAACATTACATTAATAATATGTTTAAAATACCATATAAAAACAACACGATTATTACTTTTATATGGATTATAAAAAACTGGCGACAGATGGATATAAATTTATAAACGTGAATACTGAAAAACAACCCGTAGATAAAGCGGGGAATAAAATAGCAAAATGGAATACTTTAACAGCGAAACAACTAAAAACAAAAACCAATTTTGATGCTGGTAAATTCGGAATTGTTTTGGGAGAGCAAGATAATTACAAAAAGATATTATCGTTGGATTTTGATTGTTGTAAATTACAAAATGGCGAATATATTGATTGCGTAAACACTATGGAATATCTTAACAAATATCAAGAAATCGGCAATAATGCGGGTATGTTTAAAAGTTCAACCGAAGGCAATTATAATGTATTGATTGATTATACAAACACTACAATTCTAAAAGAGAAACTTTTATCTATGGATAAATCATCATATAAAAGCAAGTCAACACATTTAGAATTACTCTTGAAGGGACAGCAAGTTATACCACCTACGGCGACTAAATGTAAACGAACTGGTGATTTAAATGAACGAGAAGCACTATCAGAACAATTTACAAATGTAATTGAAGATGGTGATGATGTATGTGAATTTATTTTAGATTATATAAACACTTTTCCAATACCGAAACAACTAACTCCATCAATACCGAAAGTAGGGAAAAACTATACACGACCTACTGACGAAGAGTTAAAAAAGATACTTAATATAATTGATATTACCTACATAAATGACTATTCGGTATGGAGGAATATTGTGTGGGCGATTAACAACGAGGGTTATTCGTATGAAATAGCAGAATATTTTTCAGAGAAATCCGAAAAATATGATAAAGATGTTTTAACTAAATTATGGAATGATTGTCCGTTATATTGTGAATTAAATATGGGGACAATTAAACATTTTAGTAAATTAAGTGATGAAACGGCATACACAAATATTATACACGATAAATTATTAGCGTTTGATGAATTGTTTGATGACCGCTCTGATAAGTGTTTTGCTGAATTAGGTTATGAATTAATTAAAGATGATATTGTTTATACAAAATATAAAGCGTTGTATGTTTACATAAATAATTTTTGGAGGCGTAGTGATGCTGGGGTAAAGAATATATTACAGAATTCCATTTTGCGATTATGTGAAAAACGAAAAGTTCAGTTTGAAAATCAAAAGAAAGAATATGAGAACGAAGCAGATGCGGACAACGAAGATGTAATAGAAATAATTAAGCATCAAATCGTAAAATTAAACGAAGTTAAACTTGCGATTTCATCTGTGTCAAAAATGGAAAATGTTTTTAAACAATTAAAAATAGACATAGTCATTAACGAAAGTGATATAGAATTTGATGTAAATACGCCCGATGTTTTTTGTTTTAAAAACGTAGCATTTGACTTGAATGCGGGTAAAGAGTATAAAATTAAAAAGACTGATTACATAACTCTACATACTGGTTATAATTATACGCCACCAACACAAAAAGAGATTGATGAAATTGATAAGATTTTTAAGTCTGTTTTTGAAGACGAAGAAATGCGAAAAACTTATATGTCTGTCTTACGAAGTGGGTTAAGTGGTAATCGTCAAGAGAAATTGTTTATGGCGAATGGAAGCGGTAGAAACGGGAAGGGACTTGTAAATGAGTTGATGTCGGAGTTGTGTGGTAATTACGCTCATAAATTAAATATTTCAGTATTAACACACCCCATAAAAAGCGGTGCTAATCCCGAAGTAGCAAATCTACATCATAAGCGATGGGTTGTAGCAAACGAACCGAATGATGATGAATGTATACTGGCGGGTAATATCAAGCGTCTAACTGGTGATAATGTTATTAGTGCGAGGCGATTGTATGATGATTGTGATATAACAAATTTAGATTTAACATTATGTTTAGAGTTGAATAAAATGATTAAACTGAATGGACGTATAGACAAAGCGATTATTGAACGTCTTGTAGCAATTCTGTTTAACTCATACTTTACATCTAACGAAACCATTTTAGCAGACGAAAGAAGCGACGCTCAAAGAGGAAATGAATTTTATAAAAAAGTTGAATTTCGTAGACAATACAAGACGGCACTATTTCATTATTTATTGAAGAATGTTGATAATAAATTGTATGTGTGTAAAAAAGCAGAAGACGATACTGCCTCTTATTTGGAGGACAATAATGATATGCTTTCGTGGTTCAAAGAAGAATACCAACCATCAGAAGACTTGAATTCGTTTATTCGTATTTCTGATATTTTTGGAATGTGGAAACAATCTGATAATTATATTAATTTACCAAAGGCAACCAAACGGAAAATGAATAGAAATGCGTTTTTACAAGAACACATTTACGGAAATCCCGATATGAGAAAATTTTATAAAAAGCGATTTATAGTAAAAGACCCAATTACGAAAGTGGTTATAAAAACAATTTCAGAAGTCTTGTTTGGGTGGAAGAAAGAAAAATGTTTAATACATGATATAGACGCCAACAGCGACGATGAAATAATTAATATGAGTGAAGATGTAGTTTTGGAAGTTGAGAGTAAAGAAGTGGTTTTAGAAGTTGCTAATGAAGAAGAAGAAGAATATGATAATGAAAATGACTAAATTGAATACTACTAAAATAATACTTAAAAACATAGTATAAGTATTATTTATAATGAGTGAATTTGATAAAGCAGTTGAAGCGTCGTCGTTGAGTGATAAAAGCGTTATTACTTACGGGTATACATATAAACGACTAATTGATTTAATTGATGACCCCATTTTATCGTTTTCAGAAAAACAATTAATTAAAGAGTTGAAATCGTTTGATATAAAACCTACCAGCGTATCCAGTATGATTAGTGTAATTATGCTAATACGTAAACATAATGATTTATCTAATGATGAACTAATTAAATATCGGGTTAAATTAACCGAAAAACATTACGAAAACAAGACCATCTCAAACGACACATTAAAAGACGAATTGCCGTCTATCGCTACATTAACAGAGTATACAAACAAGTTGTATGACGACAGAAAGTATCAAGACTTTATGATAAATTATATTCTACTGAATTACAATACTCGTAATATGGATTTACAGATGAAGTTTTTATCAAATAAAACCGATGCTGATAAAACAAGTAATTATGTTTATGCTACAACAAAATATCTCGTGTATGTTCGTAATGAATACAAAACAAACGACAAGTATAAAACATTAACAATCAAGATTTATAACTCAAAAATGCGTCAATCTTTTCGTGAATTGCTCGGTGATAAAAATAGTGTTGACTTTATTGATGCTGGAAACTTAAACACATTTATTCAAAACAGAACTTATGAAAAACTCGGGGAGGGCAAGTATCTTAAATCGGTGTTAATGGAATACGCTGAAAATGGAAATGTAAATGGGTTTATGGAAGTGTCTAAATCTCGTGGGACATCGTTAGAGGTATTGATGAAAGACTATAAAATAGATAAGTAAAATAATACTTAAAAACATATAAGTATTATTTTATATAATGTATTGTTCTGTTGCCGATATGAAATCTACAACCAAAGAAATCATCCGAATTGAAAAATTACATCGTAAAACTCATAAAGAATATCTCACGGAAAACGCCATACAAATTTCATTAGAAAAAGAACGAGTGTTTAGATATATCCACAACCAAGATAAAATAAATGCTATTACATCGTTAAATACATATAGAGAATTGATTTTTAATATCCCGTCTAAAACGAAGATTATGATAATGGAAAATGATGATGATAATGTTGAACTCGGTGTCGGACAAAACAATACTTTTTTTCAAGACCAAGAGAACACGATAAAAGAATTATACAGAGAAATAGAAGTGTATTGTATATGATAATTATTCGGTTTTATCACATACAATACACTTATTTAATAGTTCAGTTTTAACACATTCATTTAATAGTTGTATTTTAACACGCCCGTTTAATAGTTGTATTTTAACACGCTCGTTTAATAGTTGTAGTTTATTTATATGCTTTTTTGTTTGTAGGTGTTGTGATACGCCATATTTCCGTATCACAGCACCACACTCACACGTAATTTTAATGACTTCCAGTTTACGCCGTAGTTCTTTACTTTTGGGTTTATTGATGTATGTTCTTCTATACTCTACTCGTTTGTCTTTACGCTCTTCTTCTGTCTGAACCATAGTGTATGTTGTTATGATACATCAGCACATATTATTTTGCTTTCAATTTTATTTTAAAAGCATTCAATATTCATTCAATATTCATACAATTTACATTCATTTCGTCAGGTATTTTAAGTCAGTCATCAGGGATTTTTCAGTCTTTTCAGGTATTTTGTTTGTCTGTTTGTTTGTGTATGTCTGTGATTTGTCTGTATATCTGTTAAAGTCTGTGAGTAGATGATTAACAAGATAGGTTAATTACCATTATCAATTAACCAATACAATAACTATATATCTATTATCTAATATATATAAATATATACTACTTTTTTTTTACAATTCAAGAAAGAAATATTATATAAATAAGTATATAATATCAATAAATAATACATGATAGAAATGTTGTCTTTTTGCCCCTCAAATAGAAAGTATATTTCCAACGGAGGTAGAAATGTATAAAATAATATAATGTATGTATACACTCTCTCATATAGGGACTTTTGAAATGAGGGGCAAAAAGACAACATTTCTAACATTTACCAATCGGGTATTCTATCAGATATAAATATCGGGGTAGTAGTTTTGGGGAGATGTAGTCTATGCTGTGTATGGATAGTTCCGTTGGGATGACATCATAATCCCATCCGATCGGATGACGTCATCGTCCAACGGCATTATCCATACACAGACCAGCAAAATATAAAAAATATAATGAATGATTAAATGAATTATTATTTAATCATTTAATCATTTTGGTATTAAGTTTGCTCTTCATTTTATACAAAATAGCGTCTTTATCTAATGGTTCGTAAACCAATTCCGATGCTTTGCTGAATTTATCTATATCTTCCATCATATCCATTTCGTTTAATTCATTAATGTAAGAATGTTGTTTATTTCTACAATATAAATCAAGTTGTTTATCTGCCTCTTCGCCTTCCGTCCACTTGCCCTCTTTTACATACATTTTGTCGTTATGGTAGAGTATCGGTTTTTGCTGACCCATATTTAAGACTGCTTTTTTGATGGCGTCTACTGGGGTAATTTGTTGTGCTACTAATTCTTTCAGAACTGGAACAACTAAATCTTTTAGATTAATAGCGTCGGGGTTTGGAGTAAACACATTTATCGTGATATTGTTTGAAGCATCAAAATTAATTGTATTGTTTGTAGTGTTGTTGGTGATACTACAAGCGGTATTCGTGGCGGTATTATCGGCGGTAATCCCGAGTTTATATTTTTCCATCTCAACAGCAACTTTTACTCTGATACGCTCTTCCATCTCTATATCGGCATTTCTTTTGTGCTTCGCTGTTGCTACGTGTTTAGACCAATTGGAGCAATTCTTCGCTTCGTAATCACACATTTCACAACGGCGATTGAAATTCTTATAGGGCATCTTATAATTATACTTGTTGATATGTCTTTAAGTAGTTTAGCAATAAGTATATTCAATTTTATTTTAAAATCCCTATCCTATATTCTGTCAGATATAAATATCGGGGTAGTAGTAATCATAGACTATACCTACCCAAAACTACTACCCCGATATTTATTTATTTTATATTTTACTTTTGAGATTTATATAATAATAATAATAATAGATTATATCATTCCCCCATCGGAATATTTTAATTTATTTTCCCCCCTTCGGAAATGCTAATTAATATATTCCCCCATCGGAATATTTTAATTTATTTTCCCCCCTTCGGAAATGCTAATTAATATATTCCCCCATCGGAATATTTTAATTTATTTTCCCCCCTTCGGAAATGCTAATTAATATATTCCCCCATCGGAATATTTTAATTTATTTTCCCCCCTTCGGAAATGCTAATTAATATATTCCCCCATC
>Ga0209383_1001478_pt1 | contig 14615 bp, 15 predicted proteins | sample CoawatmetaG02DNA_FD_187510 | JGI IMG/M metagenome (GOLD analysis project Ga0209383, IMG submission 187510) | Marine microbial communities from the West Antarctic Peninsula - Coastal water metaG029-DNA (SPAdes) (version 2) | ecosystem: Environmental > Aquatic > Marine > Coastal ... | reverse complement strand
GGCAGTGAAAATTCAATAAACACTGTAGGTTCTCCTAATCAATTTGAAATACAACGTGCGGAAGCTGAAGCTAACCAAGCTGCATTAGATAAAGACAGATACCAAACACAGATTAATAATCCAACAGCAGACTTCAGTGGGTATATGAAGAACTATGGTAAGCAATTTGATGCACCTCCTGAACAAACTATATATGATACTCAAGGTGGCACGCCATTTGATAACCCAGCACCCGCGTCTTTATCAGACACGACAGATGCTGCACCTATGAATTTTGCTGAAGCTGCGGCAGATACATCTCAAGCATTAGCAAACGATAGTATCTTTCAAGAAAACAGAGAAACTTCACCATTTAGAAAAGGTCCTGTATTAGAAGCTTTGGGTTTGTTTGATGAACAACAAAACTATGAAGTTCCAGCATCAGAAATGAGCCCAGGAGAAACTGGTTTGTTTACTGGATTGATTGAAGGCTTACAAAACTTTGGTCCTAACGACACGCGTTCAGCTATGGAGCAAAAAGCTTGGGATAAGTATGGTGATTACAAGGCTGCTGGAGTTGAGGCTTTAAACAAAGGTGAGATAGATGAAAAAGCATTCAATGAACTTAAAGGAAAGTCTGGTGCTAGTACAGTAATTGACCACTATGTAGACAAGGGCGACCACCCTTACATTAATTCATTTATGACTAATGGTGCAAACATATTCTATCAAGCTATGGATGTTATAGTTGGTGATGACACTATTAAAGGTGGAGTCACAGACTTTATACAGCAAGGAAGAGGAGCTAATGACAACACATCTCTTGGTAGTATTGCACAAGAACTAACTAAAGCTAAAGAAGCAACTGCTCAAAGGAAAGAAGTACAAGAAAATATCTTTACTCCTGGTCCTATGAAGTTTGCAGCGTCAGCTAGAAAGCCTGATCCCAAACCAGTAGTTGTAACAACACCTAAAGTTAAAGTAAACTACAATAAGAATATGCCAGCAAAAGTAGTACAAACCAAACCTGGTAAACGAGGACCGCAACCAGCGGCACCTACAAGAACAACTGGAAGCAGAGGTAGGGGTGGCTATAGTAAACCAGCCCCACGCTCACCTTCACCTTCACCAAGTTACAGTAGCTACAGCAGAAGAGTAGGTGGTCGATAATGAATAATTTTAAGAAAGGAGAAAGATAATGCCTTGTATGTACAACGGTATGCCAGTCAAAGGCAACAAAGGTTCTTGCCCTACAAACAGTACTTGGGAAGAACCTCAAGCACAAGCACCTACAGATGATAGAAACTTTCTTCAGAAAGCTGGTGGTTATTTAGCAAATAATAAACTAGAGGCCGCAAGTATAGCTGCTTTAGCTATCCCTTTTGCAGGACCAGCAGTATCTGGTGGTCTTCGTGGTGCTAGTCTTCTTGCTAAAGGGGCAAGTATGGGTAAGGGTAGGCTAGGTAAGCTTATGGACAAAATGTTTAGAAAAGAAGGAACTCCAGCTAATCCAGGATTTACTATGCCTAAAGGAGTTAACACTCAATCTAGGTCAGGTAATAAAGGTGGAGTTAACAGAACAAAAAATGACCCTACACCTATTACAGGTGGAGCATCAGAAGCAACAAGAGTAATGAGAACTCCTAGTGCAAGAGGATTAGCTTACACTGGTTTAGGTGTGGCTGGTGCTGGAGGATTGTATGCGTCTGGTGCAGATGATAGACAAGCCCAGCAACAAGCAATGCAATCACAACAGCAAACACAAGCTACTTCAGCTATAGATGCAAACACTGCTGCACTTACTGCTGCAAACGCAACTCAAGCTGAGTCAGATAGAGTAGCTGGTCTTAATCCGTTAGAAGCTATGATGGAAAATATGAAGAAGCCTGGGTACTGGACTAACCCTATGAATGAAGGCGGACCAAAGAGTGACAACAGATTGAATAGGTTAGGACAACTTATGAATTACTATGGCTCAACACCTAAGCAAAGAGCAACTATGGATTCACCACAAAAATCATTCCTTGCTACTGAACAACAACAGATTGATAATCAAGCAGCATTTGCTAAAGCACAACAAACACTGTCATCACCTTATGGTAAACCTAGCGTAGCTAATCTTGCTGACTCTTTGGAAAACAAAGTTAAAGCACAGTTTGGAGATACTTGGCTTACTTTTGGTGCAGAAGAAGATGAAATTCCTGCAATAGCAAAAGCAGTTGCAATAAGAATTACACAGTTAACACAGCAATATCCTGGTTCTGACCCAGATATGATTGAGTCTGAAGCCTTTAAACAAATTGAAGAAGAGGGCTGGAAAGAGGTTTCAGCATAATGGCTTTAACTCAAGAGCAAGAAGAAGAAAGAATAAGAAGGCTTAGTGCTATGCAAGCCTCAGTGCCTCAGTACCTACAGATGCAGGGTACTGGAGCTTCAGCAGTGGGTGACATACTTGGTATAGATACACCCTCTATAGACAAATTTACAGCAAGACAAGAAAGAGCAATGGGTGGATTTCAATCCAAGTACTCTGGAAGACTTCTTGCGTCTGACAATAAAGTAGAGTGGTGGAAAGAAAAAGCTGCACTTAACTCTATGAATACTATAGCCCCGATGCTTGGGTTTGCTATTGGTAATACAATGAAAGCAATACCAACACCTGTCACAAAGATACTAGGCAGTGCCATTAACTGGGGCACAGCAGCTATGACATACAATATGAATCTTGCAGACACACTTGAAGAACACGAGTCAGCAGCTGGTAGACAACTAACACCTACTGAAAAAGGATGGGCTGCAACTGTAGGTATGGGTGTTACTTATCTAGACCTGATCGCTCCAAGAAAAGGTGCAACTGAAACATCCAAGCTACTAGCAAAATCTTTTGGTAGGGGTGGTGTTGATGCTACTAAAGAATCTTTAATTAAGTTAGTCAATACTAATAGACAAAAACTAATTAAGCAGATAGGTACTGGTGCTAAGTTTAGTGCACAGATGGTTGGAACTGAGGCTGCTACTGAAGCTGCACAGAAGACACTGCAAATAGGTACAAGTCAAGACCCTGGAAAGATAGGTACATCCCAAGGATTACAAGAGATAATGGAAGAGGCTGTAATTGCTGGTCCTATGGCTGGTGCTATTACAGCTCCAACTGCTGTTGGTGTAGGCAGGGCAGAAAACAGAGACCTTGGTACTGCAAGAAGACTTGCAAAGAATTACAACAAAGATTTACTAGCTAACGCACCATCAGATAGTGTTGAAGAAATACAAGGACAGATAGAGATACCAATGGGTAAAGGGTATGAATCTGACTTCAAATTGTTAGCTGACAAAGGCAACAAGATGTTAGAGAGGGCTACTGGATTTGATTTAAAAGAAGGTGCTAAAAAATTAACAGAGACTATTGCATTTAAAGGAACAGCACCTCTAACTGCATACAGAGACAGAGCAAAGTCTGGTCTAGGTTACAGTGCAGCAAATACAATACTGCAAATGTTTCAACCTACTGAGACTGGTAGTAACGAGCAAGGTGTAAGAGAAAACTTTTTTAGTTTAAAAGAAGTAAAGACTGGTGAGTATTTAAAAGATGTAGTTAACATAGTAAACAAATATTCAAACAAGACTAGGTTTGCTGGACAGATAAATAAAAATATGGATGCTGAGATGAGTGCCTATATGATGCATCAGATAGACCCAACCAAACCTTTTGCTCCTCTGCCTGCAGGCTTCAAAGGAAATGCTACTGAACTATCTAAAGACATACAGTCTATAAAAATTAAACTTGAGCAAGTCAGAGTAGACCTTGTTAAAGAAGGTGTCTTGAGAGAAGGCCAGAAAGTAGAAGACTATTTAACAAATCCTTTGAGCAAAGAGTCTGTTAAAGCAAATGAAAAAGGATTCATTGAAAGTTTAATGGCATCCAGTGCACGCTCTGCAAAAGAGAATGGAACAAAAGCCCTAACAAAAGAAGAAGTACAAGAGATTGCTAGAGGTATTGTTGATGGGTATGACCCAAGCTTAAGAATTGATAGGCCATCAAAGAAAGATAGAGGTGGACTCAAGAGAAAATCATTTGAGAAATCTCGTAGTGAAGCCTTTAAGTATTTAGATATTATAGCGTCTGAGTCTGGACAAGGTTCATTCAGAGAAAAGAATATAGAGAAAGTACTTACTGGATATTTACAACAAGCAGCGGCTCGCGTAGCATCGGCTAGAATATTTGGCAAGGATGCCTCAAAGTTAAAAGAGCAGCTATCTAAGTTAACAAAACTTGAGGGTGATCAGGCTATAAGCCAGAAAGAAATTGATAGAGCATATGATTTGTATGACGCATCACATAACATATACAAAAAGGATGCAGATAAGAACGCTCTTGCTGCATCAAAAGTTGCTACAACTATAGGTGCTGTAACACACCTTGGTTTAGCTACACTGTCTTCTTTAAGTGAGCTTGCTTGGATAGGTGAGAGAGCTGGCTTTGGACATATGTTAGCTACACTACCTAAAGCATTTAAGTATGCAATAGATGGCACAAGACGTGGGATGGCTGGTTCATACTTGCCTCCTGGTGAAAGTGCAACAGCTATGGCAACACTAGGATTTAACCTAGACCCCAGAGTCAATGAAAGACTAGACCAGATATTTTCTACTGACCAGAACGCTGTTCTTAGTGTGTACTTTAGAAGTCCTCTTGGCGGTATGCTTACTCAGTTTACAAACTTCAATAGGAACTGGGCTGCTCAAGCTATGATGCACAACATAAATTACAGAGCCAACAGTATGCTTGCTGGTGACATATCAGACATAGAACAACGAAGACTTAACAGTGAACTAAAAGAAAATGGGTTAACTCTAGATGACTTTGCCCTGATCTCTAATGCTTTTAAAGGTGATGATGGTAAGGTTAGAGTTGATATAACTAATGACACTATACTAAACCAAGTTGTTAAGAAAGAAACTAGGCAAATATCCCCAGCTAAGAAAGGTAAGAAGGAAGACGTAAGAGAGCAAGACGTTACCGTAAGAGACTTATTAATACCTTGGCTACATAAGGTAGTAGATGATGTAGTAGTACATCCTAAAGCTAACAACAAGCCACTGTGGATGTCCGACCCTAGGATGGCCATACTTGCACAGCTTAAGACATTTCCCGTTGTGTTTGGTAATACAGTAGTGAAGAGATTACTTAGAAAACTAAACCCTAAGCAGTGTAACCCAGACTATGGTGCTGCTGTTGGTGTGATAGGTGCTCTTGCCTCGGCTTATGCTCTTGTGTATATAGGTGAGATGCTTAAGGATGCAATCAAAGGTAAAGACTTTGAAGACCCTGCGTTTAAAGAAGTTCTTGATAGGATGGGTGTGACTGCTGTTCCTGGAATGCTTGCTGGTGCTGGAAGATTCTCAGATGGTGCTGTGGTTTCATTGGGTGGTACAACTTTAGGAGCAATCGATAGATTGTTTAAAGAAGTAGTGACACCAATATGGACTGCGGACGAAGGTGGTCTTGAAGATGATAGTCCTATAGGTAACCTAGGAGCTTGGCTTGCTGAAAGTCTTGATGGTTCTATGGGTGCAGCTGGTGTAGGGTTTAAACCAATTCAAAACTTATTTGGAGTAGATGACTAATGGCGTGTGGAACTCAAGTAGTACCTGGATATAAGGAATTTAATGCTAAGATGAAAGACGCAGCCAAAGACCCAGGACTAGAAACAAAAATAAATCAATTGATTACTAAGTCAGTACCTAAGAAACTTAGTACTCCGATGAAGACTTAACATCTATATAACCTACCCGCTTATCTTTGTGGGTTGCCCCAGCAAAATCAGTATGGGATGGTAGTCTTCTATCCTCCCAAGCAAAATCATAATCATCTGACGCTAACTTACTTACGTTAAAGATGTACTCACCACTAGGTGTGGATATTATATATAAGAATTCTTTGCCACTGCTGTTGGCCTCTTCGAGGTTAGCTGTGAATTTCTTGTGCTCTATCATCTGAGTATCATAGTGTGTTCTTCTACATTTAAACTCCACTACATACGCATCATCATATGCATCAAAGGTACAGTACTTGTCTGCTGTGGCTGACAAACTTGTGCCCAACTTTCTGCTTGCTATGTCTTGCAATTCGGATTGTGTCATAACTCCTCTCCTTTTATTTCAACAACAACACAGTTGTCTTCACCTATGCCACCAAACTTTGTGGTAATCTTATCAACATAATCATAGTCATCATCTTCAATAACACCACCCTTAACTAAAGCATCCATAAGAAATTTATGCATAGGAAATGTATAGTTGTCTAAGTCTTTTTTTCTTTTGTTATTAAAATAGATAGTGTATGTAGGTGTTATTTTTTTGTATTTAGGTAATGTGTTAACAAATTCTTTAACAACTTCATAGTAATCATCCTTGCATTTACCCTTAGCAAAAGGGTGTAAGTGTATGAATACATTAAGACTTAATATGTTAGTCTTCTTCTTGTCACCTCTTCCTTTTGTGTATGTGGGAAGTGGTAATATTCCTTTAGATTTCATTGCTTATCCTCTGCAAGTATTACTTCTATCTGCTTCTCTATAAAAAAGCGAGCCTTCCTTAAATCATCTAGCCTACCATCACCCTTATGCTTGTGCTCCCAGCGAGACAGATATTTAATTGCACTGGCTGTTAGGTATGAAAAATCCTGATCTATTATAAAATCTATTACCTCTATCTTTCCTTGTGTGTAATGACTCGGTGAATTTATTTTGTCTTCTGACATTGCCCTTCTCCAGTTTAGCTTAGAGGTCTCATTCATTTGAACAAGACCCCAAGTTTTTAATTTAAGATGCCCCACCAACCCATCCAAATAGCATAGCTGCCAAAGCTATTCCTAAGAAAATAGTTAGTGAACGGTTCTTTAGTACTGTGTCTATAACTTCCATTATCTTTTCCATCTTGTCTCCTTTAACATTAAACATTTGTGCTATATAAGCCACCCCTTTCTTAGGGCTTCTAACCACTGAACAACGTAGATTAGACAACCCGTAGAAATTATTGCAAGTAAAAAGTATGTAGTATGTAGTAGTGTTTTTAGTATTCTCATTCTGTTCTCCAACCATCACACATACTTGAATCAATATCCAAAGGCTCACAGATTAACTGCTCTTCTATTATAGTAGGCAAGTCTTTTGAGCTATCATCAAGAAATATAATAGTTACACCTACAACTATTATCATTAGTAAGTTCATTCTATATCCCTCTCTTCTTCAACCAAGTCAACCAACTCACACACACTACCAGTACAGGCCAGTGTCTTAGTACCCACTGTCATATCTGTCAGCTCATAAGTGCTAATCAAATTCCAATCAACAAACTTTGGCATCTTCTTAGCTAGTGCTGTGTACTCTGCCTTAGTGCAGTCTTCATACGGTGCTTGTTGGTATGAGTGGTCAGAGTGTGGTAAAAAAGAAACACCACTAACATCATTGAAGTTCTTGTATACCCAAGCCCCTACTTCCATCCACTCGTGTTCTTTAACACTGATGGTGACACTAGGCTTGTGCTCACAGTAGTACTTCTGATACATAAACCACAACTCTAGTTGCTCAATAGCATTCCTATCATTCCTAAGTACAGCACCCTTTGGTGCTTTCATTGGGAAAGTAAAGACCTTGACACTCTTTGGTTTCATAACATCAACCTCACAAGGGATGCCCTGATCCTCCATAAGCTGTGCTATTGGGTCTTTGGCATCTGCTCTTACTCTTCTTAAGTAGTAATCATTGTGCCTGGTATGTATGCCACTAGCACTGTCAACTAACTGACTGACTGTGCCACTAGGTTTGATAGCAGTGTTCGCTGCAGCTTGGCTAATGCCTAGCATCTTTGACCACTCCTTGTTTGTAGTAACGGTCTGATGCTTAAGAGATTGTAAGAACTCAGGTAAACTTTGCTTACCGTAGTGCCCTCTGTCTGCATTACCACCATTCATAAAACTGTTATCCATTATACCAGTCAAGCTGACACCTAACAGGGCTTCTTCTTCTGTATTCTTGACCCATTTAGGACGTAATCTTTTGATGTCTGTCAGTGATGCTTGGAATGTACCCAGTATAGTAGCAAGTTTAACCTTGCGTGTTATATCTTTTTGAGTATCCTCTGCTCTTATCACTACCTCTGTTAAGTTACAGAACTGTCCATCTCTTAGTATGATTTCACTACAAGGGTTACATCCAAACTCGTGCTCAGTACTACGTCTACCGTTAGTACCAAACTTAACTTGTTTCTTTGCAGCTTCTCTGTTAAAGATGCCACGCTCACCAGACTTAGACTCATACAATGATGTCCACTCTTTCATAAAGATACCAATGTCTGGCTTCTCTGTATAGCACACACTGTTGTTAGACAATGCCATCTCTGGTGTATCACTCCACCACTGACCAGACTTAGCATTACGCATACGCTCATCAGTTAAATTACTGAGGGAAATCAACGCACTGCGTCTGACCCCACCTACTACAACTACCTCCGCAATCTTACACATCATACGGTGACACTCATAGCTGGTTAGCTTTCTGCCTATTGCTTCTTTGAATAGGTTAGTAGTGAAGTTAAACAAATCAAGCAACGGTTCTGGACCACTGGCTCTACCACCAAAGGTACTAAGCCTGGCACCTTTAGGTCTGACCCTAGAGAAGTCCCACTTAGGCATCTCACCATCATACAAGTAGGTGATTAGCTTACGGAATGCAGACTGCCATCCCTCTTTAGAATCTTGCACCACTACTACATCATCAACATCTACCATCTCATTAGGTACATCGGGTAGCTTGTTAACAAACTGTCGTTCAACACTAAAGCCTACACCAGTACCGTGCATAAGAACATAAAGACATTCATCAAATGCTTTCCAATGGTCAACACTTAGATAGGCACAGTTGTACCCAGCTATGTTGTTTTCTTTTAGTGCCTTGCCTGCAGTCATCAGTGCTCTCATACTAGGCATAACCTCTAGCTTAAGTACAGCAGTTTCTAATTCCTTACGCACCTTGGGTGTAAGCTCACCCTCTGTATTATCTTTAAGGTGCTCTTCCATAAAATCAAAGTAGCGAGCAACAGTTTCCTGCCAAGTCTCCCTTCTTTTCTTTTCGGGTAGCCATCTAGCATATCTGCTAAGGGCTATAAAATTTTGGTAATCATTTGGTAGTGTGTTCATTCGTCCTCCATTGGGTCAATTTGGATGTCAACCATTCGGCCTCCATCATCATCATAATAATCTTTATACCTTAACCTACCTTCCCTATGCATCAGCACAGCATCAGTAATTCCTTTCTCGTATGCTTGCTTGTGTGCAAAGTAAATAGCTACAGCACCAGCAAACACCAATCCAAAACTTAGCATCAAGTATTCCATTCTTTCTCCTCAAAATCCTCCAAGAACCTATCCTTTTTTTCAATGAGTCTTGCCTCAAACTTTTCCAACAGTTCATCGGGTTCAATCTCTAGCTCATCACAGATCAGGCAAACATCATATGTTGCAGCAATGTATGCCTTTAGTTCGGGTAGTTGTTTCAAAAGTTAGCTCCTTCGTTAACGTAGTAGTTAGTTATTTTTCCAGACGGTATAGGTCTAGCATCTAAGTTACCTCTACCATAGCAGTCTTCTTTGAATCCACAGAAAGCACAAGTCATACATAGTTTCTCTTGTGTCTTAGCTTTGTTCCAGGTAGTAGAGTTAGCCAGCCTCATAGGTGGTGTGTCCAACTGCATCTTAGATTTTAAGTCAACGATAAAAGTATCTATGTCTTGCTCTAACTCTTGCTTACATAACTTAAGTGTTGACTTGTTCTTGTTAAAGGCTAGGAAATATCCTTCCTTCCTATTGTCTGTCTTGCCATAAGCAGACAGTTGCTTTATGTATCCGAAAGCATCCCCATCTATGCCAGTCTCTTTGAACTTGTTGTCCCAAGACCAAGCACTTGCTGTCTTTATATCTACTAGCTCACCATCTATCGTGCAATCTTGTGAGCCATTGATACCTTCAACAGTATGTTTCTTCTGTTGGTCTTCTACTGTATGTCCTGATAGCTTAAGCAAAGCAACAAGCACAGCCTCTAGTATGTGGCCTTGTAAGAAAGTTAGGTACACCTCACCGCTTATCTCTTCGGGAGTGTAGCCCTTAAAGTTGTACCATTGTGCTCTCTCACATCTTCCTATTCCTGACATACGCAAACCACGTTTGTCTTCTCTTGGTGACAGTGCATCTTTAATTGCAGTGGCCACCTCTTCACCCGCTTGCACGGATATTGCATCCAAGTCTCCAGTATAATCCTTTGACTTCATTACATCATATACATCTTGTACTACTGTATTGATAGACTTCATAGTCTACTCCTCTTATTAAAATTCATTCTCGGAACTCTTCCGAGTTTATTATTGTACCAGTATTAGTGGGTTTCATTCCAGCTAATGCCGACTTTATATTCACCAGTGATAGGGCAGTTAAGATTGTAGTATTCTGTTGTCTCTTCCATAGCCTGGACAACTAGCTTTCCTATAACTTGTGCATCTGTAGGGTCACACTCTATCTGTATCTCATCGTGTATCACACCCAACTGCTTGTAATCAAACTGATAAGCAAGTGAATGGAATACAACCCAAGCTCTTTTAGCTATGATAGAACCAGCACTCTGTAATAGAAAGTTAAGTGCTGAGTGTGGGCTACGCACAAATACCTTACGCCCATCAAGTGTTCTAATCCATCCTTTCTTTGATGCAATCTCTATCTTCTTCCTAAGTGTGGCCAGTGCTGGTGTGTTAGATAGGAAGTCACTCTTAATCTTCTTGCCTAACACCTTGCCACCACCACATATTTTACCGATCAGGTCATCACCACCACCATATAGGTAAGCATAGATGAAACGCTTGGACTCATCTCTAGTGCCAAGACCCGCAGCTTTTTGATTGGCAGTGTGTATGTCACCACTAAGTATCTCCTCAGTATAGCTAGGGTCTTTCATATAGTGAGCCAGACATCTTAGTTCTAGACCAGACAAGTCAGCACCCACTATCACCTTACCTTCGGGAACAGTAAACAACCCACGCATCTGACTACCATACTCCTTACTGCTGGCTGTCACTTGCTGTAGGTTAGGGTTACTGCTAGACATACGGTGTGTCACAGTGCCCATAGTGTGGACTCTGCTGTGTATCCTACCAGTATCATAGTTGTACTCGTCAATCCAGGAACTGATTTGTCCCTGTCTTTTCTGCAACATAAGGTATCTAGCTATGACCTTTGCTTCGGGTATGTGCACATCTTTCAGTGTGCTTTCATCAACCTTTGGCAGTCCTGTATCAGTAAACACAGTAGGTTTCCAACCATAATGTACAAGGTGTCTGCCTACTTGCTGCCTACTACCAAGATTAAGTTCGGGATATGTCCAGTACCCATAGTCACCATCATCATTAGTGTGACACGAAAGGTCAACCTCTGTTTGGTAGTGCTTTGTACGTTTCCTATCCTTAGTAAACCTAATCGCTACTGCTTTCTTAGATTTCCACACGGGTAGAGGAGAGAAAGTCTCGTGAACTTTCTGCTCTGCTAGTCGCAAGTCTTCATTGATATCTCCAAGCAGACTAATGGCATCCTTTAAGTTAAAGAACCACCCAGTTCTCTCTTGAAGTGAGCAGTGTTTCTTGATGTCATACTCTAACAACTTGGCATCCTCACTTAGACCACTGGACAGTAAGTATTTATATAATTTTGTTGTAACTTTTGTGTCCCTTATGCAGTAGTTCAACATCTCTGCACTAAAGCAAGACCAATCACTATGGTCTCCCTTAGTAAAGCCAAGCCTACTACCCCAGGCTGATAGAGAATGTCCACCATCTAGCCTAGGTTTATATAGCTGACTCATAATCATAGTGTCTTCTATCTGCACCGAACTGAAGTCTACATCCAACAACTTCTCTAACACTGGCATATCAAAAGAGATACCGTTGTGAAAGATTAGGCAGTCAGCCTCAGCCTCCATCCAGGGCTTGAACAAATTTAAACAAGGACCAGCGAAAGTAATCGCTTGGTCTGTGTCTATGTTATGCACAGCTATGCACCACACAACAGTGGCATCTATATCATCTGTTTCTATGTCGCAGCTAAAAGTCCGCATCACTATCTCCAGTGTTAGGCTCGTGACCTTTCTCCAGTCTTCCAGTAACACCATTGAAGTATGCCCAGCCTGCCTCTCCAGTCTGACCAGTCCTTCTCATCTTAGGCACTCGTATCCTAGTAGCATTCCTTTCATAATCATCTGTTGCTAACTTATCTCTAGAGAATAGTATGTTGGTGTGACACGCTTGTGGTATAGCACCACTACCCTTGACATCATACTCACATATCTTATGTGGGCTTGAACCATCATCGGGCTTTCTAGTATGTGTGCTGATTATAACTGTGGCTCTTGTCTCCTTGCACAGTTTAATAAACCTATCCATAACCTCTTCAATGTTCTCATTAGATAGGTTCTTTATAGCAGTATGGAGTGGGTCTAATAGTATGACACTACATCCAAGTCCTTTAATAAAGTACCTCATCTTAGCAAACATTTCTTCTAGGTCTACACTACCACCACCATCATCGTGAAGTTGTATCTTAGATGCGAAGCCAATCTCTATGGCCGAGTCCATAATCCTATCAACATCCAAGTCATTAGGCTTAGTCAACTGCATATTCTCACCAGTGTGTACGCTCACCACTTTCCTGATCGTTTCATCTATGTTGTCTTCAACCATAAAGCAACCTATCTTTTCTTTAGTGTTGACTGCAAAGTGATAGATTAATTCATTGAGTATAGTTGTCTTACCTATAGATGTATGTGCAATGATGGATACTAACTCACCTCTAGCCACACCACCACGCATCATCTCATTGAGGTTGCCGAATGATTCGGGTAAAGGTATTAGTTCTGTGCTCTTGTAATGGAGCATAGCATTACGCATATCCTCAACACTGGCAACACCCGACACAGTAAATGTCTTGGCATCATTCCACCACTCATCATAGAATGCCTTGCTATCATTGTTCATTACATAATCACTGGCATCCTTGTGCTTAGCTAGTGTTAGTATCTTACATTTGTTAGGACCTAGTATAGGTGCAATCTTTTTGGCAGCCTCGCGACCCGCCTCATCATTATCCAGGCACAGTACTACAGTCTCGAAAGAATCGAGCCACTCTAGATTAGCCTTGATATTATCCACACAGTTAGCACCGTTGGTTACACTAACACACGCCCACTTAGACCCAAAGATTTCATAGGCTGCCATCGCATCCAACTCACCCTCACATATGGTAACAAACTTGCCACCTGGTCTGAACAAACTTTGACCGAACAAACCATTGGTCTTCTTAGTGTCACCACTGCCAAAGAATTGTTTGTTAGCCACTAGTCTTGTCTTAATGCCCACCATCTCACCTTTCTTATTGTGGAATGGATAGTGGTGCTTGATTATCTTGCCCTTAGCATCCTTCTCCACCTTAACCTTGTACTTTTCCAGGGTCTCGGCTCTAAGTTTGCGATCAGGTAAGCTAAAGAACTCACCTCTGTAGTCAGCCAACCAATCCTCCTCTTTCTTAGGATGTGCTGGGTAGTCCTTGTTAGTAAGAGGACCTGGTGGATGTTTTGTGTTCCCGTGTGTGCCACAAGCAAAGCAATGTGTTTGCCCATCTGAATAGATAGCTAGGTTATCCATAGCTGTGTCACCACCAGTGGCCGCACAATTAGGACACTGTTCTTTCTTTAATAATATGTTGTTCATAACTCCTCCCATTTTAAATCAAAAAAGGCAGCCACCCTCGTAGCTGCCCCACCTTAACAATGCCTGTCATTAAGATTAAAAGTCAGATAGGTCTGCGTCCTCCACACCTTCTGCCTTTGCCTCAACTCTGATAGCTTCTAGATATACATAAGCATCATAGTCTCCCTTACCTTGCTTAACTTTGACAGTTACCTCATCACCGAACAGTGACAGATGTCCAACATCAACAAGTTCCTTGTCAGCGTTGTATATCTTAGGTAATCCAAAATCAACCTTGCGTTTTGCAGTAATTTGGGTAGCACCCTCATACGGCTTGGTCACAAGACCCAGTTTCTCAGCAATCTTTTCACTAGGCTTATCCAAAGCTATCGTTAAAGAATACTTCTCTACATTCTTGTAGACATCGGGTTGCGTTACTTGGTTGAATACAACCTTACCAGCTAGACTCATAGCACTCATATTTAAACTCTCCTTAACATTAACATTAATGACCCGAAGGTCTCCGATTAGTAGGGAATCCTACTAAGAATGCACTGGAAAATAAGGAAGGAAAACCAGTGCACACTTAGTAAGACTAACTAAGTAAGCCTAGGGAATTTTGTACTATATAGTAGTATAGTTAAAATAACCTAGACCTTCTTAGATATACATAAGAAAATAAATTATAGCATACTTTTAACACTTTGTATTAATCGGTTAACCTGGATTTCTCCTGATCCATATGCTCTTTCTTATACTCTGGTGTCTTCATATATGTTCTGACCATAGCATCAATAACTTCTTGTTGAGTTACTTTTAATCTACCATCATCCCCATAGAAATCATCCATCTCATCTA
>Ga0209383_1001476_pt1 | contig 14617 bp, 15 predicted proteins | sample CoawatmetaG02DNA_FD_187510 | JGI IMG/M metagenome (GOLD analysis project Ga0209383, IMG submission 187510) | Marine microbial communities from the West Antarctic Peninsula - Coastal water metaG029-DNA (SPAdes) (version 2) | ecosystem: Environmental > Aquatic > Marine > Coastal ... | reverse complement strand
GAAGCAAGAAAACATATATTATCAGGAAAAACATACACCAACTTAAAAGAAATTCAAAATGTCTAAAGACGTACTAAAAGAAATTATAAAAAAAAAAATTAAAAAAATTGATTTATTAAAAAAAATAATTTCATTAGATGCTTTAAATGAACAAATAGATCAAAATAAATCATTTATAAATTTTAAAGATAAAATTCAAAATAATGTTGATAGTAAAAAAATTTCTTTAATTGCAGAGATGAAAAAAGCAAGCCCATCTGCTGGTGTTATAATGGGTAATTATAACCCTGTTGAAATAGCAAAAATCTATAACAATAATAAAGCAACATGCTTATCAATTCTTACAGAAGAAGATTTTTTTTTGGGTAAGCTAAGCCATATTAGTGAAGTAAAAGAAAAAATAAATCTACCTGTTCTATGTAAAGATTTTTTTATTGACAAGTTTCAAGTACCTCTCGCCAAAAGTTATGGGGCAGATGCAATATTGATTATATTAGCTGGTATCTCAGATGATCTTGCCAATGAATTATACGAAGAAGCTCTTAAACGTAATATGTCGATAATTGTTGAAGTGCATACAGTTGAGGAAGCTAAGAAAGCTCTTTACTTTAAAGAAGCTTTAATTGGAATAAATAATAGAAATCTCAAAACTTTAAAAACAGATCTTAATACAACTTATGATATCTATAACGTGTTAAGTAATCACTCCTCTCCTTTAATTTCTGAAAGTGGAATTAAAACAAAAGAAGAACTTCTTTCTTTAGAGAACAAAACAGAAATAAAAACTTTTTTAATTGGTGAATCACTTTTAAAAAATTTAGATAAAAATTCAATTTTTTCAGTTCTTTAGTTAAATAAACCTCTATTTTAAATACTTTTTAGCTATTGCTGTATTAGAAGAACACTTGTAGAACAGATTTTGTACTTTATTTGTTCTTATGCTAACTAAAAAACAAAAAAACCTGCTTTTATTCATCAACAAAAAGTTGAGGGCCTCAGGTGTATCTCCTTCGTATGAAGAAATGAAAGATTCGTTAAATTTAAAATCTAAATCAGGAATTCACAGACTAATTAGTGCTTTAGAAGAAAGAGGATTTATTAGAAGATTGGCTCATAAAGCAAGAGCTTTAGAGGTTATAAAGCTTCCTGAAACAGCATCTGCTAATGATATTTACAATAGCTTTTCACCTAGTGTTATCAAGGGTGGTCTAGATAAGGAAAATACTAATTTAAATGAAATGGAAATACCTGTGCTAGGTAGTATAGCTGCAGGAACGCCTGTAGAGGCAATTCAAAATGAAGTTTCTCGTATACCGCTTCCAAGCAATCTTGAAAAAAATGGTCAATACTTTGGTCTAAAAGTTCAAGGTGATTCAATGATTGAAGCTGGTATCAATGAAGGTGATACAGTTATCATAAGAAGATCTGATACTGCAGATAATGGTAAAATTGTTGTAGCTTTAATAGATGAACATGAGGCAATGTTAAAAAGAATTAGAAGAAAAGGAAAAACTGTTGCACTTGAAAGCGCCAATAGAAACTATGAAACTAAAATATTTGGTCCAGATAGGGTAAAAGTTCAAGGTGTTTTAGTATCTTTATATAGAAACTTCTAAGAAAATAGTCTAAAAATCATTGATGTCAAAAGTAGCAACTAGATTTGCTCCCTCGCCTACTGGAGCTTTACATATTGGTGGTGTAAGAACTGCTTTATTTAATTGGCTGTATTCAAAAAATAAAAAAGGAACATTTCATCTTAGAATAGAAGATACTGACAAAGAAAGATCTAAAGATGAACATAAAATTCAAATTATTAAGTCTTTAAAGTGGATTGGTATTGAACATGATGGTGATGAATATATTCAATCAACTAAAATTGATGATCATATAAATGTGGTAAATGAGCTACTTGAAAATGGACATGCTTATAAATGTTATTGCTCAAGTGAAGAAATAGAAGAGCAAAAAAAACGAGCAAGACAAAAAAAACTTCCATATATTTACAATAGAAAATGGAGAGATCTTCTGGAATCAGATGCCCCTAAAGATATCAAACCAGTAATTAGATTTAAAAGTAAAATTGAAGGAACCTCTATACTAAAAGATTTAGTACAAGGAGATGTTGAAATAGAGAATACCACAATAGAAGATTTTATAATTCTAAGAAATGATGGAACACCAACATATAATCTTTCAGCAACCGTAGATGATCATCAAATGAACATGACCCATATAATTAGAGGTGACGATCATAAGATTAATACATTCAAACAGATGCAAATCTATTTAGCCATGAAATGGGAGGTTCCTTTATTTGCTCACATTCCATTGATACATACTATTGAAGGAAAGAAACTATCAAAAAGAGATAATGCATCAACATTAGATGATTATTCTAAGATAGGAATAATGCCCGATGCTTTAAGAAATTACTTATTAAGATTGGGCTGGTCTTATCAAGATAAAGAAATATTTACACTAGAAGAAAGCATTCAACACTTTAATTTAGAAGGAATTGGTAAATCTCCATCAAAGCTAGATATGAGTAGAATATTATCGATGAATGAACATTATATTAAAACTATTGATGAAAATGAACTTTATGATCATCTTGTCAAATATTGTGAAATTTATAAGGAAAAAATTAAACCAGAAAAAGAAACTAAGATTAAACCTTCATTAACTTTTCTTAAAAATAAAGCAAAGACATTGGAGGATATATTTAATAACGCTAAATATATAATTTTTGATGATATAAAATTTGAAGATACAGATTTAAAATTAATTGATAATAAAGCAAAAGCTATAATTAAAGAGTTTAAAGAAAATCTAATCTTAATAAATACTTTAGAGAAAGAAACACTTGAGCCCCTAATTAATGATTTAATAAAGAAATATGAAACTAATTTTAAAGGTGTAGGTCAACCATTGAGGCTAGCTTTAACAGGATCAAAATTTGGACCTGGTTTATATGACATAATAATTTCTCTAGGTAAAGAGGAAGTAGAACGAAGATTAGGAAATAAGATAATTATTTAATATTAAAGCTGCTTCACTTGATGAGGAAGATTTTGACCTAATTCCTTCTAAAGTTTTTTTACAATCAATTAATTGCTTTTCAATTAAGTTTGGATTTTTTAGAAAATATGTAACAGTTTTATATATTTCTTCTGCATTACATTCCTTTTGTAATAATTCAGGAATTACCTCTTTGTCATTAATGATATTAATAATATTTGCAAACTTAACATTAACCAATAATTTGAATATCATAAAATTTATAAAACTTAATTTATAAATAATTATAGAAGGAATATTGGCACTAGAAATTTGAAGTGAAATTGTTCCAGATTTAGAAACAGCAAAAATTGATTTAGATAAGACTTGATCTTTTATATTTTCATCTGAAATAATATCTATATTATCTGAATTAGTATTTTTAACCTTATCGATTATAAATTCTTTATTTTCATCCGTAACATGAAAAACAAATGAATGATCAAAATTTTTTTTATTCATCAATTCAATAAAATTTAATAAAATTGGCAAGAGAACGTTTATTTCTGATTTTCTACTACCTGGAAACAAAGATATGATTTTTTTTTCTTTAGGAATTAAATTATCTAATGCTGTGATTACATTGTCTTTTTTTTCAATTAAAGGATGACCAACAAAAGTATTCTTTATATTTTCTTCATCAAAATATTTTTTTTCAAAGCTGAATAATAAAAGCATATGATCAATAAAATTTTTAATTTTTTTAACTCTGTTTTTTCTCCAAACCCATACCTGTGGAGCAACATAATGGATTGTTTTAATGTTGTTATTAATATTTTTTACTTTTTCAGCAACTCTTAGTGTAAAATCAGGACTATCAACACTAAACAAGATATCTGGATTAAATTTTACAATCTCATCAACAGTTTTGTTAATTTTTTTTCTAATTTTAAAGATATTAAATAATACGCTTGTAAAACCAAGGTATGTAATGTCTTTCAGGTCAAAAATAGATTGAATTCCTAATTTTTTAATATGTGTTCCCCCTACTGACAAATATTCAATATCAGGATTATCTATTTTAAGTTTTGAAATAATTGTTGAGGCCAGTTTATCACCAGAAGGCTCACCCGTTAAAATAAAAATTTTTTTCATATAATTTTAATAAAGATCTTATTTTTATTAGCAAAACTTATGCACTTAGCTTTATCTAAGAATATATTTTTTTTAGACTTTAAAACTACTCCTTTTAAGCCATATTTTTTACAATCTTTTAAAGTTTGAAGGCCAATAGTAGGTAAATCCATCCTTAAATCTTGTTTTTTTTTAGGTAGCTTAATTAATATTCCTTCTGATTTTTTCTTTAAACTCGATAGCATTTTCTTTGTTCCTTGTCTGTCTTCAGTTGCTAAAATAATGTTTCCTTTAACAATAAATGCTTGAATATGATCTAAGCTATTTAGTTTATTAAAGTAAATAATTCCTTTTTTAATAGAGTTATTATCACTCATACTAGGTTTAAATTTAGTATAGTTTCCACTTTTTAGAGTTAGTTCAGGATTAAAAAAAATAGAACTTATAACCTTTATATTTTCATTATCTAAAATTTTTATTATAGCTTTAATAATTGCTGCATCACCTAATTTTGCAGCTCTAATTAAACGAGGCATATAATAAACGCCCTTAAGATCTAATCTTAATGTTGAAAATTTTGGTTTTGCAATTTTACCTGCAAATAATACTTTTTTTAATTTTTTTTTTTTAATTAAACTTATTATTTTACCAAACTTACCAATACTTATTCGATGAGCATTTTTATCTTTTTTAAATTTATTATTCTTTGAAAAATCAATAATAAAATATTTTTTTTTTAATTTTTTTATTTTTTTAAGGACAGTTTCAGAAAAATCAGTATCTCCTAAAAATAGTCCAATCATTTTATTTTGAATATGGTGTGCAAATAGGTCTTTTTTTATCTTTCTCTAGAAAATTTACCACTTCTATTACAAGATCATTTTTTAAAAAATCTTGATTTAAATTAATCAAATTTTGAGTTAAATTTTCATCCTTAAAGATTTCTTTATACGCATCACTTAAGTTCATAATTTGTTTATTTGGAATATTCTTTCTTCTTAAGCCTGTTAAGTTTAACCCTTGTAGAACACTTCGATTACCATAAGCTAAGCCATAAGGTATAACGTCTCTTACAACACCACACATTCCCCCTATCATTGCTGATTTTCCAATTCTAGTAAACTGCTGTACGGCTGAATTACCTCCAATTATAACTTCACTTTCTATGTGTACATGCCCACCTAAAGGGACATTATTTGCTAGAATGACATCATCTTCGACTAAACAATCATGTGCTATGTGCGCAGAAACCATGAATAAACAGTTATTTCCTACTTTAGTTAAACCACCACCACCTTCAGTTCCAGGGTTAATAGTTACATATTCTCTAATTTTATTATTGTTACCTATTGTAAGCTTCGTTTGTTCACCATTAAATTTTAAATCTTGAGGATCATTTCCAATTGAAGCAAATGAGTAAATCTTATTATTTTTTCCAATTTTGGTATGGCCCACAATATTTACATGTGATTGTATTATAGAATTTTCTCCTACTTCAACATTAGGACCTATTACAGTGTAAGCTCCAATACTCACATTAGCGCTAATTTTTGCTTTTGTATCTATAATTGCTGTTTTATGTATCATCTATTATCTTTTAAAAAATCTCTAATATTTTTTGCTGGGTATCCCATTACCTTAGAGTTGTCTAAGATATCTTTTATCACACCACTGCCACCAGCTATTTCTACGTTATTTCCAATTGTTAAATGACCAGAAATACCAGCTTGTCCACCAATTCGTACATTGTTACCAAGGATAGAGCTGCCAGCAATTCCAACTTGTCCTGCTATAATTGAATTTTCACCAATTTTAACATTATGTGCAATATGAACTTGATTATCTAAAAATGTATTTTTACCAATCACAGTATTTGACATAGAGCCCCTATCAATAGTGCAGCCACATCCAATTTCAGAATTTTCACCAATTATGACAATTCCAATATGTGGATATCTTAAATTTTTTCCATTAATAGGAAAAAAACCAAAACCATGTTTGCCAATAACACAATTATCTAAAACAGTAACATTATTATTAATTAATGTATTTCTTATAATAACATTTGATCCTATTAAACAATTGTCTCCAATTGAAACATTTTGTTCTATAATAGTATTATGTCCAATTAAACAATTAGACCCAAGGGTAACATTTTCCCCAATTAAAACATTTTTTCCAAATTTAACTTTGTCTTTAAATTTTGTTTCATTTATATCTCTAGCAGTATAATCAAAGTTATCATTAATTGAATGAGGGTAAAATTTTGTTGTAACTTTAGAAGTTGAAACTAAAACATTTTCAACTATTAATGGTATGCAGCTTTTTGGTAATTCATCTTTTAAAATTTCAGTTGTTAAACAAAAAGAAGCTTTAGTATTTTTTGCAATATCTTTATATTTTTTAGAATGAAAAAAAGTAATGTCATTTTTTTCTGATGTAAATAAATCTTTGATGGCATTTATTTTTGTATCATTAGTAATTTTAATATTATCAATATTTATTAACAGTAAAATATCTGAAATTTTAAAAGGACCATTATTTTTAGAAAAAGGATTAATCATCAAGTCTTTTTACCAAAACAAATTAACCTATGTTATCAAAAATTGTTGCTAATTATTTCTTATCAACAATAGTAGCTGACCATTGAGCATCAGCCATTTTTTTACCATCAACAAAAGCATCCCCTTTGTATTTCCAAACTCGACCATGAGTTCTGATAGCTTGAATTTTTAATTCTAATTTACAATCAGGTATAACAGGATTTCTAAATCTTGCTTTTTCTATGCCCATTAAGAAAACTAATTTATTGCTATATGTTTCCTTGTCTAATCCATGAGCTGTTAATGCAGCTGCAGCTTGCCCAAAAGCTTCAACTATTAAAACTCCTGGCATAACCGGATTATCTGGGAAATGACCTTGTACAAAAAAACTATCAGTTTTAACATTAACAATAGCAGTAGCAGAAAATAATTTTTTTATATCATGAAGTTCATCTATTAAAAGCATGGGCTCTCTATGAGGTAATAAATTTATTATCTGTTGTTTATTCAAAATATCAATTGTCATTTAATTATTTTTTCTTTTAGTTCTTTATTAATTAAAACTATGATTTTATTTGTAATATCTAATTCATTTTTACCCATAATTAAATTTCTTTTTCGTAAAATTAATGAAATTGAATTTTCTGTAGAATATTTAATTAATATTTGGTTAATCAATTCTAATAAGTTATTAGTATTTTTCAATTTTATTTCATCATAGTATTTTATGGTTTTAAGTTTTTCTTTGTTATAAAGGTCGACCTGTAATCTTAAATTATTAATTTTTTTTTCAAAATTTTCTGGAGATAAAATTTTTTTTTGATCTAATAATTGTTTTTCTTTTTTTTTAAAATTTTTTTCTTTTTTTTCAAAATTGATAATATCATTTTTACTTAAATCATCTAATTGTTTCATTAAAAATAATCCAGGCTTAGATGTTGATATTAATTTATTCATATCTACAAAAACAATAATATTTGAATATGCGGGAAAATTAAATAGTGAGGTTATTATAAATACGAATAGAAAAGATAATTTCATTAAAAAGTTGTACCTAAATTAAATCTGAAGGACTCGGTAATATCATTTTTACCTTTAGTTATAACTTCAGTTAAAGAAAAATTAAGTGGTCCAATTGGAGTAAAATAATCAAGGGAAATTCCTATAGATGAACGTATCTTACTATTAGCTGATAAATTAGAATCATAATCAACACCCCAAACATTAGCAACATCAAAAAAAATGGAAAAATCAGTACTCTGAGAATTGGGTAGTATCTGAGGAATACTTGAAGCCACATTAAAACTCATAGCATAATTACCCCCCACATAGTCTGCTCCATCCATAGGGCCAAGCTTACCAGATTCAAATCCTCTCAATTTGCTACTAGGAAGAAATAATCTATCTGAAAGTTTTACATTTTTACTAGTAATTGAATTAGCAGAACTTGCAAAAAACCCAAAAGTTGCAATATTCTCATTTAACCACTCATTATAAATTTTATAATCATAGCTATTTTTCAAAGTATAATTTTCACTAATAATGGGAATATTTTGCGAAAATCTACTTAAAAAACCATCTGATGGTTGAAATTTTTGATTTCTTTTATCATAATTTAATGAATAATTTAAATATGTATCTGTATAAGAACCTTTTTGATTTCTAACACTACTGCTTGCGGTAGAGTCTGTTTTTAAAGTTTCAATATATGTAGAGAATCCAGCAACTAAAAAAAGATCTTTATAATATTCATAACCACTACCAACACTAAAGCCAGTTTTGTTTGATTTATATCCAAAATTTTTTAAACGATCAGTAACTGTGCTTTCAAGTGTAAAATTTAAGGATTTATCTGTACCTTGATAATTAGGGTTGTTTACAGACATCAGGCCTTTAACAGACTCAGAACTAATCGTTAAATCTGAGCTGAATTCAATACCTCTACCTAAAAAATTATTTTCTGTAACACCAAATGCGATAGTCCCGCCTGATGTACCAACACCTGCACCAGCACTAATCTCACCAGTTGGTTTTTCCTCAACAGTAATATTAATAATTTTTTGAATATCTGTTGATCCATCTAAAATTTCAGTATTTATTTTTTTAAAAAATGTTAAACCTTTAATATTATTAATTGATTTTTGATGTTTCAAACTATTAAAGGCATCACCTTCATCTGCTAATAAATTATTTCTTATTACCTCTTCACGTGTAACGTTATTACCGTATATGTTTATTTTTTCTATATAAAATTTCTCTGTTTCTTGAATGTTAAATTCAAAATTTATTAAGTCATTAATTAATTGCTCATTAACAGTAGAAGATAAAAATTCATAATCCTGATATAATGAAATTTCATCTATTTCATCTAAAATCTTTTTTATCGAATTAAGTGAATATGGTTCACCTTTTAGTTCTTTAAAAACACTATTAAGTTTTGAGAAATCATCAATATTATAATCAATAGGTAAGTTTAATTTAAATTCATTAAAGTAAAATCGCTTACCAGAATCAATAGAATAAATTAATTTAAATTTATTATCATTAAGATAATTTGCATAAGAAGAATTTACAGAAACATTATAGTAACCTTTATTTTTATAGAAATTAATTAATAACCTTTTATCTAGATTTATTATTTCTTCATTAACATATTTTTTTCCCGATATTACCTTCCAAAAAGCATATTCTTCACTCGCAATGATGCTTTTAAGTTTATTATCTTTAAATTTTTTATTTCCAGTAAATGAAATTTTTTTGATGATTGCTTTTTTTCCAAGATCAAAGGAATAAGTTAAGTTAATTTTATTACTACTTAACTCTGTAATTGAACTTTCAATTTTCACAAAGTAGTAACCTCTAGTTTTTAAAATATTTAACACTGATATTTCATCTTTTTTTAAACTACTTAGGTTAAATGAGGATCTATCTTTTAGCGTTAATGTTTCTTTAATTAATTTTTCAATTTTACTAGATTTGATCCCCTCAATAAAAACAGTTTGAATTATAGGTTGCTCTATAACACTAATAAAAAGTTTTTTTTCATTAATTTTTATAGAAACATCCTTAAAAAATTTAGTATCATATAAATTCTTTAAAATTAGGTTTAAAGAGTTTTCATTCAAAGATTTGCCGTTGGGTAATTTAGAAAAAAGTAAAATAGTTTCATCTGTAATTCTTGAGTTACCAGTAATTACAATTTTATTATAAATTTCAGCATAAGCAATTTTTAATAAAAAAAGCCATATGAATGTAATTTTAAAAAAAATTTTAAACATGGGTGATTTATATACTTAAGCTTCTTATTTTTACACTTACATAATTAGCTAATTTAATGATTTCATCAAGGTTATTTGGTTTTTTTTGTTTAAATTTAATAAATTCATTTAATTTTGATATTCTTAATAACTGCTTAGATATATCCGTATAATTAATTTTGTTACATAGAAATAAATCTACAAGTGTGTCGTTTGCACTGACAAGAACAGTTTCAAAAAGTGAGTCATTTGATGGAAGTACTTTAATGAGATCAACCACTGGAAATCTTTTTATATTGACAGGATGGATATCTAATTTATTTAAAATTCCTATGTCTAATTTTTTTGATTTAATATTTTTTTCAAAATTTGGATAAAGGGAATTAAAAATTGGTATAGTCATACTAGTATCATGAATTAATATTTTAGTTAAACCATTAGTAAATTGTATAATTGCATGAATATAAGATTGACTATGTACAAGGATTTTTAATTGACTATATTTTAATTCAAAAATTTTTTTAGCTTCAATAATTTCAAATACTTTGTTCATCATTGTAGCAGAATCAACAGAAATTTTTTTTCCCATTGACCAATTAGGATGCTTAAGAGCTGCTGTTGGTGATATTGATTTAAACTTGTTAAGATTGAGCTTGTTAAAGGGACCACCAGAAGCAGTTATAATAGCCTCTTTAATATTAAAATTTTTTGCTCCATAAATTAATGAGTGTAATGAAAAATGCTCAGAATCTACAGGTATAAATTCAGTTTTGTATTTTTTTAAATTATTTTTTATTAAATTCCACCCACAAATTATAGACTCTTTATTTGCTATTGCTAAAACTTTAGTAAATTTTATAATATTTAAGGTTGGTCTTAAACCATGAAAGCCTGTTATTGCACTCATTGTATAGTCAATTTTTTTATCCTTAAATATTTTTTTAAATGAATTAAAATTATTATAAATTTTTATCTTGTCATTTTTAAGTGATTTTTTTGCTTTAAAATAAGAATTTCGATCACTAATAATCAAATTTTCAATATTAAAGAAATTTGCTTGTTTAATTAATTTTTTATAATTTTTATTAGCAGAAATTAATTCTATTTTAAAATTTTTTTTATCTTTTTTAATTATGTTAATTAATGAACTTCCTATTGAGCCAGTTGATCCAAATATAACTATTTTTTTCATATTAAGATAGATTGAATAATAGAATGCCCACTGGTATTGCAAAAATTATCCCATCAACTCTATCTAAGAATCCACCATGGCCAGGTAATAAATCACTTGTATCCTTAACTTTTGCTTTACGCTTAAGATAAGAAATAAACAAATCCCCCAATTGGGAAGTTAGTGAGATTATAATTGTAATTAGGATTAATATTACAAAATTAAAATTAATTAATTCCTTATAAAAAAAAAGTATTAAAAGTAGGGAAAACAAAAATGAACCAATTGATCCTGAAATTGTTTTTTGTGGACTTATTTTTGTAAGTTTTTTTCCTTTAAAAATTCTACCAAACACAAGTCCACCAATATCAGATAATATTGAGACCAAAACTGAATACAGCAAATATATTTTTAAATTTGAATAATAGGTTTCAATACCAATAATAAGACAAACTAATAAAAATAAATATGATAATGATACCGTTTTGTATAAAAATCTAAATAATTTACTCTTAAATCTTTGATCGGGTATAATTTTTGATATTAAGGCATAAAACTCAATCCACACTATTATTGATATAATTATCAATGCACTAATCAGTATAAATAAATTTAGGTACATTAGTATCAACAATGACAATAAAAATAGTGAAGTCAGTATTCTTTTTTTTAATTCACTATTCATTAAATTGAACCAAAATTTCTTTTAATTGATTTAAATCTGGATAATATTTTTCTAAAATCACTTAAGGTAAAATCAGGCCAGAGTTTTTTTTCAAAAAAAATTTCTGTGTAAGCCATTTGCCAAAGCATAAAATTGCTTAATCTTTGAGTATTACCAGTTCTTATTAATATATCAGGATTAGGTATACCACTGGTAAACAAATATTTATCAATATTGCTCTCATTAATTTTTTTTTTTTTTCTATTAATTAATTTTATTGAATTTATTAGTTCATTTTTTGAGCCATAATTTAATGCTACGTTTACATGTAAGCCTAAATTATTTGATGTTTTACTTTCAGAAATATTAATAAGTTTTTTTAGTTTTAAAGGTAATTTATTGATTTCTCCAATAAATTTTAGTTTTATATTTTTTTTAATCAAATTATCAATTTTATTGATTAAAAAATTTTCTAATAGATTAAATAAAAAATTTATTTCATTTTGTGGTCTTTTCCAGTTTTCTGTAGAGAATGTGTAAAGCGTCAAATGTCTAATACCTATTTTTATGCATTCGTTGATAACCATTTCAACAGAATGTAACCCGGCTCTGTGACCTGCATTTCTTGAATTTTTATGTTTAATGCCCCATCTACCGTTTCCATCCATAATGATGGCAACATGCTTCGTTAGATTCATATGGTCATTATTTCTTTTTCTTTAGATTCCACTTTTTGATCTATTGCTTTTATGTGCTCATCAGTAGAAGTTTGTACTATTTTTTCATTTTTTTTTTCATCATCTTCACTAATTTCTTTATCTTTAAGTAAATCTTTTAAATCATCATTAGCTTCTCTTCTAATATTTCTAATTGAGATTTTGCATTTTTCACCCATAGATTTAATTAATTTCTTAATCTCTGTTCTTCTCTCTTCATTTAAGTCTGGGACAGGTAATCTAATTAATTGACCGTCTATTTGAGGATTTAAGCCTAATTCAGATTTTTTTATAGCTGAGTCTACAAGTGGAACGTTATTAAGATCCCAAACTTGGATGTTGATTGTTCTTGCATCAGGAGTTGTTATGCTTGAAACTTGGTTTAATGGCATCGCTTGCCCATAAACGTCAACTTTAACAAGGTCTAACATCGAGGCATTTGCTCTTCCAGTTCTTAGTGAAGTTAACTCTCTTTGAAAAACCTCAATAGTTTTATCCATTTTTTGGCTGTATGTTTTGTCATTAAACATCTATTCACCTATTTTAATTCTAAAAAAATTATTAATCTTCAAGCCAGGTATATTAAGTTCTTTTACAATATCTTGCACTTTCTTTTTGGGCTCCATAACCCAGGCTTGTGTTAACAAGGCATTTTCCTCTTTAAATTTATTCATTTTACCTAAGCTAATTTTTTGTGCAATTTCTTCGGGCTTACCAGAACTTTTTAACTCTTCTGTGACAAGATCTTGTTCCTTTTGAAGTAGATCTTTATCAATCAAATCTGAACTTAACGCCAAAGGGTTTGATGCTGCAATATGCATTGAAAGTTGTTTACCAAAAGCTCTAACATCAACACTATCGCTTGAAGTCTCAAGTGAAGTTATAACAGATAATTTAGATAAATTATCTTTAACTACAGTATGCAAATAATTAAAATTTTTAGAACCTGATTGGTTAAATGTCTTAGCTTTACCAACTGTTATCTTTTCACCCATTTTTGCAATTAATGCTACTAGGCTATCTTCAACCGTTTCACCATTTCCCATTTTTGATTTATTAAGCTTTTCTAAATCAGATGAATTTTGATTATTCAATTCACTTAATTCTTTTGCAAAGGATACAAAATCATCATTCTTAGCAACAAAATCTGTCTCACAGTTAATTTCAATAACAGATATTTTGCTTTCATCTCCAGAGGTTGCAATAACACCTTCTTTAGCATCTCTTGACATTTTTTTTGAAGCTTTAGAAATTCCTTTAACTCTTAAGATTTCTACTGCTTTATCTAAATCACCACCAGATTCTTTAACTGCCAAGTTACAATCTTTAAATCCAGCACCAGTTGCTTCACGTAATTGTTTTACTTTTTCTAAATCACTCATATTAATTTAACTTTTCTTTATCTTTTTTTGAAAATTTAGCATCTAACTTCTCTCTATCGATTTCTTGAATAGTTTTTGAAGAAGCTTCTTTTGTTTTTGTCTCACCAATATCAGGTTTTTCTTCAGATTTAGATGGAGCTGCTTTTTTTGCATTTTCAATAGTTTCTTTTACTAAATTACAATAAAGATCAATCGCTCTTCTGGCATCGTCGTTACCAGGAATTGGATAGTCAATACCATCAGGATTAGAATTACTGTCAAGTATAGCGCAAATTGGAATACCTAATTTAGATGCTTCAGCAATAGCTAAAGATTCATAATTAGTATCAATAATAAAAACTAAGTCTGGAACTTTTTTCATTTCTGCAATTCCTCCTAGAGCTCGTTCTAATTTATCTTTTTTGACACTCATCTTTAATAGTTCTTTTTTTGTAAAACCCCTATTTTCCGCAACAAGATCAGCCTCATACTTTTTCATCTTTTTAATTGATCCTGAGATTGTTCCCCAGTTAGTTAACATTCCACCTAACCATCTGTAATTTACAAAAAATTGTCCAGTTTCTTTTGCAACTTCAGCAATAGCTTCCGAGGCTTGTTTTTTTGTAGATACAAAAAGAATTTTGCCGTTATTGGCTATCGTATTATAAACTTTTTCTAAAGCTACATTCGTTAACTCCAATGTTTGAGTTAAATCAATAATGTGAATTGAATCTCTTTTTCCAAAAATGTATTTTTTCATCTTTGGATTCCATC
>Ga0209383_1001475_pt1 | contig 14630 bp, 14 predicted proteins | sample CoawatmetaG02DNA_FD_187510 | JGI IMG/M metagenome (GOLD analysis project Ga0209383, IMG submission 187510) | Marine microbial communities from the West Antarctic Peninsula - Coastal water metaG029-DNA (SPAdes) (version 2) | ecosystem: Environmental > Aquatic > Marine > Coastal ... | reverse complement strand
TAATTAAACCAGCTCAATTAGATGTTAAAATTAGTGATGATAAAACTCATGCTAAAATTATAGCTGAGCCATTAGAAAAAGGTTATGGCTTAACTTTAGGTAATTCCCTAAGAAGAATTTTACTTTCGTCTATAAGAGGTGCTGCTGTAACTTCAATTCAAATTGATGGTGTATTGCATGAATTTACATCCATTAAAGGTGTTAGAGAAGATGTAACTGATATCGTTTTAAATGTTAAATCACTAGCATTGAAAAGTTCTTCTGACAGTGTTAAAAAACTTATTTTAGATGCAAAAGGACCAGGTGAAATTAAAGCTTCAGATATAGAGGGTGTTACTGATATTGAGATTTTAAACCCTGATTTGGTTATTTGTAATCTTGATGAAAATACTCATTTTCATATGGAAATGAATGTTGGAACTGGTAAAGGCTATGTACCAGCCGTAATGAATAAACCAGAAGAACCACCATTAGGTTTAATTGCAATAGACTCTTTATACAGTCCAGTTAAAAAAGTTTCTTATGCTATAAGCACTGCTAGAGAAGGAAAAGCACTTGATTATGATAAATTAACTATGGAAGTTGAAACTAATGGTTCAATTTCAGCTGAAGATGCAGTTGCATACTCTGCTAGAATTTTTCAAGACCAACTCAACATGTTTGTTAATTTTGATGAACCAGTAGAAGCTCCAGTTAAAGAAGTTTCAACAGAGCCAGAGTTCAACAAAAATCTTCTCAGAAAAGTTGATGAGTTAGAATTATCAGTCCGTTCTATGAACTGTTTAAAAAATGATAATATTATCTACATAGGTGATCTTGTTCAAAAATCTGAGGGAGAAATGTTAAGAACTCCTAATTTTGGTAGAAAATCATTGAATGAAATAAAAGAAGTATTAACGGGTATGTCTTTATATCTTGGTATGGAAATACCAAATTGGCCTCCAGAGAATATAGCCGAAATGTCTAAAAAGTTAGAGGAGCAAATCTAATGAGGCATGGAATGGCTAATAAGAAGTTAAATAGAACTTCTGAACATAGAAAAGCACTATTAAAGAATATGCTAAATTCTTTAATCAAATATGAACAGATTACTACGACACTTCCAAAAGCTAAATTCCTAAAACCTCAAGCTGATAAGATAATTACATTAGGCAAAAAAGAAACTTTACTAACAACAAAAATGTTAATGACTAAATTACAAGATATTACTTCAGCGCGTAAAGTTACAAAAACACTTTCTAAAAGATATGAAAAAAGAAATGGAGGGTACACAAGAATTATTAAGGCTGGATTTAGATATGGTGATAACGCACCAATGGCTATAATTGAATTTGTTGATAGAGATGTAGAGGCAAAAAGAGTTGATAGAAAGAAAAAAGAGCCTACTAAAGACCAAAACGAAGAGAAAAAATTAGCTACTGCTTAATTTTCCATATAAAAATATAACATCATGAAAAAGTCATTTAGCGTTGATTCAACGTTTAACGATATGCGTATTGACCGATGGGTAAGAAATAATTTAGGTAATATCCCACAAGGTTTAATTGAAAAAAGTTTAAGAAGTGGAAAAATTAAACTTAACAATAAAAGAATTAAAAGCTCACGAAAAGTTAAAACAGGAGACACTGTTGATTTATTTAACTTCGACTATACTGAAACAATAGTTCAAAAAAAAATAAAATTTGTACCCTCTGAAGAGGTAATTAAAGAAAATGAGGATTTAATAATTGATAATAATGATGATTTTATTGTTCTAAACAAAAGCTCAGGTATTTCAGTTCAAGGTGGTACTAAGTCAAAAAAAAACCTAGTAGATATCTTTGCAAGGAGTGATATTTTTCAAGATACAAAACCTTTTTCAGTTCACAGACTTGACAAAGATACATCTGGCGTTTTTATTATGGCAAAACATAGAGAAGCTGCTCAATTATTAACATCTTTATTTAGACTAAGAAAAGTTCATAAAACTTATTTAGCTATATGTCATGGCGAATTACAAAAAGATGCTGGTGAATGGAATGATGACCTTACAAGATATGATAATGATAAAGAAATAGTAGAAAAGGCTAGAACTACGTATAAAGTTTTAGACAAAAACTCTATTTGCAGTTTAATTGAAATGAAACCAATAACAGGTAGAAAACACCAACTTAGAAAACAGTTATATGCTGTAGGCTCTCCAATTTATGGGGATCAAAAATATAAATTTAGTAATACAGATAAAGCTATAAATAAGAATTTAATGCTACACTCTTATCAAATTAAATTTATGATTAAGGATAAAAAATACACTTACACAGCACTCCTACCAGATTATTTTAAAAAACTTTTAAAGACTAAAAGACTCAGCTTTCCAAGTTCTTAGTAAAATTTTCAATAATTACATCATCTAAAGTATTATAGTTTTGATTAATGATTGATTTGAGATTTGTTACACCTTTATCAGAAATACCACAGGGAATAATATTTTGATATTTTGTTAGATCATTATTAATATTTATTGCAAATCCATGATACGCAATCCATTTGCTAACACGCACACCAATTGCAGCAACTTTCTTAGTATAAATATCATCCTCAATCCAAATACCTATATTTTTTGGATCACCGAATGATTTTATATTAAATTCAGACAAACTTTCTATAATTGTTTTTTCGATTAATGTTATGAATTTTCTGATATTTTTTTTTCTTTGTTTTAAATCTATGACAAAATAACAAATTAATTGTCCAGGTCCATGATATGTGATTTTACCACCACGATTACTATTAACCAGTTTTATATTTTTATTTAAAATTTCTTCCTCTTTATAATTAGTTCCAGCAGTATATATTTCTTCGTGTTCCAGGAACCAAATTAAATCACTTTTTTTATTGTTATTTATATCCAGCAATCTTTCTTCTAGAATTTTTATAGCAACTTCATATTTTACTGGTTTTATTGACTTTTTAATTTCTATATTCATTTATAATTTGTATTATTTTTATTATCCACTAAGAGTGCAAAATTGGTTTATAGGTATATTTATGTCTTTAATAAAAAAAATAAAAGATAAAAAAGTTAATTTTGAGTTTAATAAAGAATATTTAAAAATTGTTACAAGTAAAATTGCTAATAACGACGCTCAATTTATTACAAATTCATTTAATGAAATGCACCCAGCTGATGCAGCTGATATTATTGAACATCTCAGTCAAAATGACAGAGAAAGTTTAATAAAGCTTAATAATTTTAATATAGATCCTGAAGTCTTTATTGAGCTTAATGAATCTGTTCAGTCTGAAATTATTGCCTACCTCTCATCAGATTCAATTGTTAAGCTTTTAAAAAACCTAGAGTCAGATGATGCTATTGCTATTTTAGAAAATGTAGATGAGAAAGATAAAAATGATATTTTAAGTTCATTACCACCTAAGGACCGTTTCGCTTTACTTGAAAGCTTAAGTTACCCAGAAGATACTGCTGCTCGGATAATGCAACGTGAATTTACAGCCATACCCAGTAATTGGTCCGTAGGACAAACCATCGATTATTTACGTGAAAATAAAGATTTACCTGAAGAGTTTTTGGAAATTTTTATTGTAGATGAAGAATTTAAACCTATTGGAACTGTTCCGTCATCTAAAGTTTTAACAACATCTCGTGAAACCAAAATGCTTTCAATTATGTCAGAATCTCAATTACTTATTCCAGTAGATATGGACAAAGAAGAAGTAGGTAATGTTTTTGAGAATTATAATCTAAATTCAGCTGCTGTAGTTGATAAAACCAATAAATTAGTTGGTATGATTATGTATGACGATGTTTTAACCGTATTAAAAGAAGAAGCAGAAGAAGATGCTTTAAGATTATCTGGTGTAGGTGACGAAGAAATTACAGATGGTGTTTTTAAGAAAACTAAAAGAAGATTTAATTGGCTTTTATTAAATCTTTTTACTGCGTTTCTTGCAACCTGGGTTATCAGTTTATTTGGTGCAACAATAGAGCAGATGGTTGTTTTAGCTTTTTTAATGCCGATAGTTGCTTCCATGGGTGGGAATGCGGGCATGCAAACTTTAGCCGTTACAGTTAGAACCCTAGCTACAAATGATTTAACTAAAAATAATTTTTCACAAAATATTTTAAAAGAATTTAACATAGGTATTTTAAATGGAATTATTTTTGCAGTAATAAGTGCACTTGTAGTGCAAATTTGGTTTCAAGATTCCTTACTTTCAATGATAATATCTATTTCAATGGTTGTTACGATGATAGTAGCTGGATTATTTGGAATCGTAGTTCCAATAACGCTAAAAAAAATGGATATTGATCCAGCTATTGCATCAAGTGTATTTGTAACAACAATAACTGATGTTATAGGTTTTGTATCGTTTTTAGGCGTTAGTGCTTACTTTCTTTAAAAGTTATCTATCAATCTTACATTATTTAAATAATAAGCAGCAAAAAGTTTAAATGGTCTATTGTTTAAATTAGTAGTTAATGTCATTAAATTTCTGCATTCTAAATATTCAATTTTAATATTAAATTTATCTATTAGCTCTTTCCTTGATTTATAAATTAGTTCTTTACAAATTTTTGGATCAATATTGTTAATCTTATTTTTTTTATTAATTGAACGTTTTAATTTTAGTAATATTTTAGCAATTAAAGATGAAGTTTTAAGGTCAGCTTTATTTAAAAGCCAATTCCTTGAAGATAATGCTACACTATTTGGATCTCTAATTGTTCTACAAGAAAAAACACTTGTTGGATATTTATTTGAAATAAAATCTCGAACTAAAAAAAATTGTTGATAGTCTTTTTCACCCATAAACATTATTTTTGGTGATATCAATTTTACAAAACGGTTTAAAACATCAAGTACACCTTCAAAGTGACCTTTTCTAAATTTTGCACATAAAATTTGTTGTGATTTTTTTAAGGTAATTTGAGACAATTTCTTTTCTTTATAGACCTGATTTACTGTAGGCAAGTAAACAAAATCAACTTTTAATCTCTTAAGAATTTTGAGATCATTACTTAAGTTTCTAGGATAAGATTTATAGTCATCCGTATTATTAAATTGAGTAGGATTAACAAAAATACTAACTAGCGTTTTTTCACAATATTTTTTAGATTCTTTAATTAAGAACTCATGACCTTTGTGCAGACCACCCATGGTAGGAACAAATCCTAATTCATTTTCTTTATTAATTGCCTTATTTAAATCAGTTATTTGTTTTATTAATTTCATTTGTAATAATAGAATTAATAAGTAAAACATTTATATGATTAAACAAGCAATAATTCCTTTAGCAGGACTTGGTACAAGGCTACTACCACTTACAAGTGTTTTTGCTAAAGAACTTTTACCCATCAATGGCAAACCTGGAATAGAATATATTTTAGATGAATGTATTGAAGCTGGAATTAAAGAAGTTATTTTTATTATTTCACAAAAGAAATTAATGATTAAAAAATATTTTTATAATGATAAATTTTATAAAGACATTATCAAACGAAAAAAAGATCCACGTATTATAAATGAATATAAAAAAATTTTAAAATATAAGAAAATGATTAAGTTTGTATTTCAAGATAATCCACTTGGTACAGGTGATGCTGTACTGAAAACTAAAAAATTAATTAAAGATAAATATTTTTTAATGTTATTACCTGATGATTTAATAATTAAACATAATTGCTCCAAATCAATGATTGCTATCCATAAAAGATTTAATTCTTCTGTTATGGCTAGTATGAAAGTAGATAAAAATGAAGTTTCTAGATGGGGTATATATAATGTTAAAAAAAAAATTGATAATAAAAATTTTATAATTAAAAGTGTAGTAGAAAAACCGTCCGTTAAAGATGCTCCATCTAATAACGCAGTTATCGGGAGATATATATTGTCTAAAAAAATTTTTAATAAATTATCAACACTGAAAGCAGGCAAGGGTGGAGAAATCCACATTACCGATGCCATACAATCTTTAATTAATGAAAAAGATAAATTCATTGCTCATAATTTTTCAGGAAAATACTTAGATTGTGGAACAATGAATGGCTATATTAACTCAACTCTAGAGATTGCCAAAATATGAAAATATGTATGATAGGAACAGGTTATGTTGGATTAGTTAGTGGTGTCTGTTTTTCAGACTTAGGTAATGATGTTATTTGTGTAGATCGTGATAAAAAAAAAATTGAAAGTTTAAAAAAAGGAATTATTCCAATTTATGAACCAGGCTTAGATGAATTGGTTTTAAAGAATTATAATAATAAAAGATTAAAATTTTCGACTAATTTAAAAGATTCTATTTTAAAATCTGATATAATATTCATTTGTGTTGGTACACCTACTAATATTAATAATGATGGTGCGGATTTAAGTCAAATTTACAATGTTACAAAAGATATACGAAGCAATATTTCTAAATTTAAGATCATAATAACTAAATCTACAGTTCCCGTTACAACTGGTGACGAGATTGAAAAAATTATTTTACAAAAAGTGCCTAAAAAATTTTTTTCCGTTGTTTCAAATCCAGAATTTCTTCGAGAAGGTGAGGCCATAAGAGATTTTATTTACCCTGATAGAGTGATAATTGGTACTAATGACAAAAAATCCAATAAAATATTAAAAAACCTTTATTCACCACTAATATCAAAAGGGGCAAAATATCTTAATACATCAAGAAGAGCTGCGGAATTAATTAAGTATGCATCTAATGCTTTTTTAGCTACAAAAATAACCTTCATTAATGAACTTGCAAATCTATGTGAAAAAATTGATGTTAATATTGAGGATATTTCTATTGGCATGGGTCTTGATAAGAGAATTGGTGGACGTTTCCTAAGAGCTGGTCCTGCTTATGGTGGTTCGTGTTTTCCAAAGGATACCAAGGCTATTGCTACTACAGCAGATAAATTTAAAACAAATTTGTCAGTTATCAAAAGTGTAATTAGATCTAATGAAAACAGATCTTCATTATTACTAAAAAGAGTTTTTAATATTCTAAATGATAAAGTCAAAAATAAGAAAATATGTTTTTTAGGTGTGACCTTTAAAGCCAATACTGATGATATGAGAGATTCATCTTGTTTGACTATGATACCCACCTTAATCAAAAAAGGTGCTCTGATTAATTACTTTGATCCAACAGGTGAAAAAAATGAATTTAAAAAAATGAAGAATGTTCGATTTACAAATGATATTAATTCAGCAATTAAAAATGTAGATTTAATAATAATTCATACTGAATGGAATGATTTTAAATCAATAAATTTCAAAAAAATAGTTCAAAAAAAAAATTTTAGAATATTTGATATGAGAAATATTTATTCATCAGTAAAGATGAAAGAGCAAAAAATTAAATATTTCTCTATTGGATGTTAATTTAGTTCAAAAATAGCATCAACTTCTACTGAAACACCGAGTGGTAAACTATTTGTGCTTACAGCAGCTCTTGTATGCATTCCTGCTTCACCAAAAACTGATACTATAAGATCAGATGCACCATTTATAACTTTTGGTTGTTCTGTAAAATCTTCAGTTGAATTAACAAATCCAGTTAATTTTATACAAGTCTTAATTTTGGATAAATCTTCATTGCATGCTTTTTTAACTTGTGAAATTATATTTAACCCACATCTTTTAGCTGCCTCATAACCATCTTCAGTTTTTAATTCTCTTCCAACTTTACCTTTTATTAATTCACCATTAGCTGCTATTGAGATTTGACCTGATACAAAAAGCATTTTTCCTACAATCTTTGATGCAACATAAGATCCAACTGGATCTCTTGCCTCTGGTAACTCTAAATTTAATTCTTTAATTTTTTCTTCAAAATTCATATTTTTACCTTTTTCTTTTATTGTTTTTCTTATTTTTATCGTATTCTTTTCTTTTCTCAATTAATATTAAAGCTTCTTCCATATTAAGTTCTAAAGGGTCTTTTTCCTTAGGTATTGTTGCATTAAAGGATTTGTACTTAATATAAGGTCCGTACTGCCCCTTCATTACCATAACAGGCTTTTTATCCTCAGGATGTTCACCTAGGTCCTTAATAATTGATGCAGACATTCTGCCTGGTTTAGCCTCAGCTATTAGTGTTATCGCTCTATTCAGCCCAATAGAAAAAATTTCTTCAATATTCCCAATTCTAGCTGATTTATTTTCACACTTTAAATAGGGCCCAAACCTTCCTGTATTTAAAATTATATCTTTTTGATTTTCAGGGTTAATACCTAAATTCTTTGGAAGTGAACACAAAAATTTTGCTCTATCTAGATCGATACTGTCCAAGGTTATTCCTTTTGGTATTGATATATTTTTTAAATTATTATCCATTTTACTTTTTTTCTTTGTTTCTACTATTACCTCTTCTTTAATTTCTTCAATATTTTCATACTGAATATAAGGACCAAACCTTCCATTCTTAAGATACATATCATTGCCATTTTCGTGCTTTCCAATTAATTTTGGTTCAACTAGCTGTGATTCACTAGCAGCTTTTGCCTTTGATAATGGCCTTGTAAATTTGCAATCAGGATAATTAGAACAACCTATAAATACTCCACCTTTGAAGCTATTTTTTAAACTTAGGGAACCACCGTTGCATAATTTACACTGTCGATTGATATTTCCATCCTTGTTCCTTTCAAAAATTAAATTGCTTAAGCTATCATTAAGTAAATCTAAGACTTCTCTAGTTCTCTTTTCTTTAACTTCAGACACATTTTTACTAAAATCCCTCCAAAACCTCTCAAGAACTTTTATCCATCCTTCTTTACCAGTTGTTATGCCATCTAGTTGATTTTCTAATTCTGCTGTAAAATTATAATCAACATATTTTGAAAAAAGTTTTTCAAGAAATGCAGATATCAATTTACCCCTATCAGTTGGGTGAAACCTTTTATTTATGCTTTCCGCATAACCTCTTGTTGATATAACAGAAATAATATTTGCATAGGTTGAGGGTCTTCCAATACCTAATTCTTCTAATTTTTTAACTAAACTTGCTTCTGAATATCTCGGAAGAGGTTGTGTAAAATGCTGCTCATCCAATAACGCCTCAATGTTAACTGGACCTTTTTTCATTTTGGGTAGAAACTCTTCATCATCCTCTTTTTTATTATCTTTCATTACTTTTAAGAAACCATCAAATTTAATAACAGAACCACTAGCTTTGCAGATTGTTCCATTATCAATAGAACCTATTGTGATAGTATTTCTATCAAATTGAGCAGGTTTCATTTGTGAGGATAGGGCTCTACTCCAAATTAAATCATATAATTTATGTTGCTCAGGGCTTAGATATTTTTTAACTGTATCTGGCGAACGCATGATATCTGTAGGTCTAATCGCTTCGTGTGCTTCTTGAGCATTTTTAGCTTTTTTCCCAGAGTAGCTAGCAGGGCTATCTGGAACATACTCTAAACCGAATTTGCTCTTTATATAGTTTCTAAAAGCATCTATGGCGTCAGTTGATATGTTGGTACCATCTGTACGCATATAAGTAATGAGACCAATAGTTTCTCCATTTATCTCTATGCCCTGATAAAGCTTTTGAGCAATTTGCATTGTTCGAGATGCTCCAAATCCTAGTCTCCCTGATGAAACTTGCTGTAATGTTGAGGTAGTGAAGGGACCAGAAGGATGCCTGTTTACAATCTTACTTGAGATATCATTTATTTGAAATTTCTTAGATTTTATCTCATGGATTGCTTTATCGATCACAACCTTATTTTTGAAAGAAAATTTCTCAATTTTTTTATCATTTAAATGAGTAATGCTAGTCAACAAAGAGTTTTTATTATCATCATTAAATTGAACACTTAAGGTCCAAAACTCTTCTGGATTAAATAATTCAATTTCATGTTCTCTTTCTGTGATTAATTTTAATGCTACAGACTGAACTCTTCCAGCAGATTTAGATCCTGGTAATTTTGTCCATAGTATTGGTGAAATATTAAAACCAACTAAATAGTCCAATGCTCTTCTAGCCATGTAAGCGTCGACTAACAAAGGTTCAATTTGTCTTGGATTTTCAATTCCTTGAATTACTGCTTTTTTTGTAATTTCATTAAAAACAACTCTTTCTACATGTTTATCTTTAATTAATTTTTTTTCATTTAAGTATTCTTTAACATGCCAAGCAATTGCTTCACCTTCACGGTCTGGGTCAGTAGCTAATATTATTTTAGAAGAAATTTTAGCGGCATCTGTAATTTCTTTAAGGTATTTTTTAGAAAAGCTGTCAACTTTCCACTCCATTTTAAAATTATTATCTGGATCAACTGAACCATTTCTTGAGGGTAAATCTCTAATGTGACCATAGCTTGCTAAAACTATATAATTATCACCTAAGTATTTATTAATAGTTTTGGCTTTAGCTGGACTCTCTACAACAACAAGATTCATTATCAATCAAGTTACTTAAAAGCTTTTAATAGTCAAATCAATAAATCTTAGTTTTACTTTCTTCTTTATTTTTTAAGCGTTTAACATTTTCTCTGTGAGTATAGAGTATTAAAACAAACATTATTATAAAAAATATTGAATTGTAATTTTCAAAAATTATTAAATAAACAGGTACTATTAAACTTGCCACAAGCGATGATAGAGAAGAAAATTTTGATATTAAGAATGTAACAGCCCAACTAACAACGAATATTAGGCCTAAAATTAGGTTGATTGAGAATAGTATCCCAACATATGTTGCAACTCCTTTACCCCCTTTAAACTTGAGCCAGATAGGGAATACATGCCCTAAAAAGGCACTTAGTGATGCAATGAAGATATAATCAGGATAGTTAAATTTAACATACAAAACAGGTAATATAGCCTTCGTTATATCCAGCGCTAATGTACCATAACCCAATGATTTGTTACCCGTTCTAAGTGCGTTTGTAGCCCCTATATTACCAGAACCTAAATCTCTAATATCTTTCTTTAAAAATATTTTTGTAAGTATGAAGCCAAAAGGTATTGACCCTAACAAATATGAAGTTAAAGCAATAATTAAATATTCCATTACTATAATGTAAATAATTCTTCACCTTTTACAAATGTATTTGTAACCTTGCCTTGAAGTTTTTTGCCTTCTATTGAAGTATTTTTAGATTTTGAGACAAGTTTTTCTTTTTTAACAATCCATGGTTTATCAATGTCTACAATACAAAAATCAGCTTCATTACCCACTGAAAGATTACCTTTATTAATTTTTAATATTTTTGCAGGGTTTGAGGTTAAAGCTTTAATGATAGTTTCTAATTTTACTGAACCATTATGGTATAATTCCAAGCTAAGAGATAATAAAGTTTCTATACCAGACGCTCCAGTTGCAGCTTGTGCAAAAGTCAATCTTTTTTGTTCTTCATCTTCTGGTTTATGATCAGAAACAATTACATCTATTACTTCATCTTTTAATCCCTGAACTAAAGCCATTCTATCTTCTTCAGTTCTTAATGGGGGAGAAAGTTTTAAGAACGTTCTAAAGTCTCCTATATCGTTCTCATTTAATGAAAGATTATTAATAGAAACACCTGTTGTAAATTTTACTTTATCCTTTCTCTCTTTAATCATGTCTACTGATTTTGCGGCTGAAATTTGTGATATGTGGTATCTGCATTTGATATTTTCTAGTAACGTTAAATCTCTTTCAATAATTATTCTTTCTGCAACAGCAGGTATTCCAGATAAGCCAAGTTTTGTTGCTATAATTCCAGAATTGATCATCCCATTTTTGGACAAATCATAATCCTCAGCATGTTGCATAATGAGAGTACCCAAATCTTTAGATGAATTCATGATACGAGACATTAATCTAGTATTCTGAATAGTTTTTACACCATCGGTAAATCCAATTATTCCTCTACTTTGTAGTAAGCCAAATTCTGTCATACTAGTGCCTTCAATATTTTTAGTAAGAGCAGCACTTGGAAATACATTAATTCTAGATTTGTCTCTTCCACGTCTTTTTAAAAAATCCACTATTGAAACATTATCTATAATAGGATCTGTGTTAGGCATTGTCACAACTGAAGTAACACCGCCAGCAAGTGCAGCATTACTTAAAGTTCTAAAATTTTCTTTATACTCATAACCAGGCTCTCCTGCAAAAACACGCATATCAACAATGCCTGGAAATATAAACTTACTTTTTAAATCTATTATCTTTTCTCTTGAAGGAACATTATTAGTATTAACTTTTTTACCAATTGCTTCAATTAAACCATCTTCACTTACAATTAATCCACCAATCTCATTAATTGAATTGTGAGGGTCAATTATGTTCGCGTTTATAAAGTATTTTTTTTTCATTTATTCACAAAATATTTTTAAACAAGCCATTCTTACTGCAACACCAAGCTCAACCTGTTCTTTGATTACACTTCTATTAATATCGTCTGCTAATTTTGTATCTATTTCTATACCTCTATTCATGGGTCCTGGATGCATGATTAAAGCATCTTCTTTAGCATGAGAAAGTTTGTCTGGCGTAAGGCCATAATATTCATAATATTCTCTATTAGATGATAAGAATGAACTAGTCATTCTCTCATTTTGTAATCTTAACATCATTACTATATCACAATCCTTTAATCCTTTTTTCATATCAGTAAATCTATTGACACCAAATTTTTCTATTTCCTTAGGCATTAAGTTTGAGGGAGCAATAATATTGACTTCTGCACCCAACATATTGAGTAGATAAATATTTGATCTTGCAACACGTGAATGTGTGATGTCTCCACAAATTGCAATCCTTAAACCTTCTATTTTTTTTTTCCGATTGATAATTGTAAGTGCATCTAATAGTGCTTGAGTAGGGTGTTCACGACTTCCATCTCCAGCATTAAGTACTGCACAATTTACTTTTTGAGATAAAAGATTACATGCTCCTGAATCTTGGTGACGAATTACAATAATATCTGGATGCATAGCATTCAAAGTCATTGCTGTATCAATAAGTGTTTCTCCTTTTTTAACTGCTGAGTTTGCCATGTTCATTGACATCACATCTGCACCCAATCTTTTTCCTGCTAGTTCAAATGAACTCTGAGTTCTAGTCGATGGTTCAAAAAATAAATTAATTTGAGTTTTTCCACTTAAGATATTCAGTCTTTTATTTTTACTTTGGTTAAGTTTAATGAATGTTTTAGCTTCATCTAAAATCAAATTAACATCATTAATGGATAGATCTTGAATACCTAGAAGGTGTTTTTGAGAAATTTTAATAGCTTTGTTTGTTTTGATTGCCATCAAAATTAACTCTATAACTATTAAGCATGTCTATGGCAAGCATTAATTGTTTAAAAAGTCTATAGCACCTTGTAAAATAAAGGCTGCTGCATTTTGATCGATAGTTTTTACTCTTTTTGATACATTAACATCTAATAAACTAGAAAGGTTAAACGCTCCAACTGTTGATAGTCTTTCATCCCAAAGCATAACAGGTAGATCAATAGATTTTGAAATATTTAATGCAACGTCGCTAACAGATTGAGCAGACCTTCCATGTGAACCATCCATATTTACTGGATTGCCGACAATGATACCACCAATATTATTTTCTTCAATAATCAGCTTAAGTTGATCAATAAGCTCATTAGTATTAGTCTTATTTATAGTTTTAAAGGGTGTGGCAATTGATTGTCTTTCGTCACAAATAGAGACGCCAATTCTTTTTGATCCTAGGTCTAAACCAATAAATCGTACTTTATTTGATTGTTTTATTTTAAAATCTTCAATTGTGATCATATTGTATATTTTATACTTAAGTGATAGTTTGCCGACATATTTAATTACCACATGACAATTGATCTTAAAACAATAAAGCACATATCTAAATTATCAAGAATTTCAGTTGATGATGAAAAAGCTAAAAAATTAGCTGGGGACATGAATTCTATATTTGATTTTATTGAAAAATTGAAAGAACTAGATACCGATAACATTGAACCTTTAACTTCTGTAGCGGAAACAACACTAAAACTAAGAGTGGATGAGGTTAAAAGTGGAAATATTAGGGAAGATGTTTTGAAAAATTCTCCACATGAAAATGAAGATTTTTTTGTTGTACCAAGGGTAGTTGAATAATGTCAGATATTACATCACTCACTTTAACTGACATTGTTGAAAATATTAAAGATAAAAAAATTTCTTCAGAAGAAACTACCAAAGCTTTTATTGATAGAGGGGAAAAATCTAGAGATTTAAATACTTATATTACAGAAGACTTTACTAATGCTCTAGAGAAAGCAAAAAATTTTGACCAAAAGCCAAACTTTGATTTAAAGTTACCAGGAATTCCAATGGCTGTTAAAGATTTGTTTTGTACCAATGGAGTAAAGACAACAGCGGGTAGTAAAATTCTAAATAATTTTATCCCGCCATACGAATCGACAGTTACTCAAAATATTTGGAATGAAGGAGCAATTTTACTTGGTAAATTAAATTGTGATGAATTTGCAATGGGTTCATCTAATGAAACAAGTTTTTTTGGAAACGTACAGAGCCCAATAGATAAAGATTTAGTACCGGGTGGATCTTCAGGAGGATCAGCATCAGCCCTAGCAGCCAATTTAACACCTATTACAATTGGAACTGATACAGGTGGATCTATAAGACAGCCTGCTTCAT
>Ga0209383_1001472_pt1 | contig 14646 bp, 16 predicted proteins | sample CoawatmetaG02DNA_FD_187510 | JGI IMG/M metagenome (GOLD analysis project Ga0209383, IMG submission 187510) | Marine microbial communities from the West Antarctic Peninsula - Coastal water metaG029-DNA (SPAdes) (version 2) | ecosystem: Environmental > Aquatic > Marine > Coastal ... | reverse complement strand
CTCTCTCCTCCAGATAATTTTATTCCAAGAGTTTTTATAAAATCTACCAAGTTAAATTCTTGTAGAAGTCTATTTTTTTCTGCGATGATTTCAGATTTTTTTAAGTCCTTTCTCTGTTCAAGAGCTGAGAGTATATTCTGTTCTACTGTAAGTCTTCTGAATATAGAAGGCTCTTGAGGTAAATAAGACAACCCAGTTTTTGATCTAGCTGAAATATCCAAATTTGTTATTTCTTTCTCATTAATTAAAACATTACCAGAATCGATAGATATAAGACCTGCAATCATATAGAAGAAGGTTGTTTTCCCGGCACCATTAGGCCCTAAAAGACCGACTGTTTCGCCTGCAGAAACTTCAATGGATACATTGCTGACTACCGTTTTCCTTGAATAAGATTTATTTAAATTACTGGCTTTTAATTTCATTATAAGTTGTTAATAAGCTTAGAGTTTAAAGATTTAATAATTTTATTTGATGCCAAGTCGTAATGGATTTCTGAAGCTTTGATAGTCGTTCCTCTGTCAGTTATTTCAGCTGACCCAATAAGAATGAGAAGACCTTCTTCATATTGGTAATTTATTTCGTCTGCATAGCCAGATATTTTTAGATTATTTTGAGTTCCAGCGTCTGAAATTATGCCTTTAGAGAAGTTTATTTGTTTTTTATTTAATGAATTATTTAAAATCTTAAAACCTTCGCTAGAAATTTTGGTCAGTTCAGACTCAAAGGAAGTTTTAGAATTAGAATAAATAATATGTAAATTGTTATCAAATATTACAAATTCAGATGATATTGACATATCCATATTATCTGACTCCATTAAAAATAAAACATTACTATTGAATTCCATGGTATTCGTATTTAGAAGAAATTTACCTAAATCTGATTTAATTATTTTTACAGAATTATTATCTTCTATTATCTTAAAGCTTAAGTTTGTTAACTTGTAACCATCTTCTCTTGAAAAAATTAAGCTAGAGGCTGTCAATAAATTTTTTGATTTAGTGATATCGTTTTGAATTTCCCAATAAAGAGAATTAATATTAATCAGGCTTTCATTTAGAAACGTGTTTATTATTTTTTCGTTAGAAAATAAAGAGAGGGGAAGAAGAAAGATTAAAATAAATAATTGGTACATTCTTTTTTAAATTAAGCCTGCTTTCAGTAAGTCATGCATTCTAATGAGCCCTGAAATCTTTTTATTCTTTTTTGTAACCACCAGCATGTATATTTCATTTCTTTGCATGATTGCTATAGCGTCTGTTGCTAAAAGGGACTCATCTATAGTTTTAACACTTTTTGACATTATTTGTGAGATTTTAGTCTTATGAAAATCTATCTCTTGATTTAGAGTCCTTCTGAGATCCCCATCAGTAAAAATTCCTTTAAGATTTTTCTCTTTATCTGTTATCAATGCAGCACCCAGGCCTTTAGAGGACATTTCAAATAACACATCTGATAGGGTTGTAGAAGGTCGGATAAGCGGTAAATCTTTGCCTTTATGCATTATATCTACCACTTTAAGTATGAGTCTTTTACCAAGCTTTCCGCCTGGATGCGATTTAGCAAAGTCTTCAGAGCTGAACTCCTTAGCTTCTAATAAAGCTACGGCTATTGCATCTCCTACTGCTAGTGCTGCAGTGGTGCTTGTTGTAGGTGCTAGATTAAGAGGGCACGCTTCGTCTGTGACACCTGTTTCTATATTCATCATCGAGCCAACTGCTATTCTAGAATTATTATTGCCAGTTATAGAAAAGAAATTGCACCCTATACTTTTTAATGTAGGCAGAAGACTGACTATCTCTTCACTTTCACCTGAATGTGAGAATAGCAAAACAGTGTCTTTTTTTTCAACACCTCCAATATCTCCATGCAAGGCTTCTGCTGCATTTATAAAAATTGAAGAAGAGCCAGTGCTAGAAAGAGTTGCAGAAGTTTTGTTGGCTATATGCCCTGATTTCCCCACTCCCAAACATATTATTTTCCCTTTTGTGGTAGATAGCACTTCACATATTGAAGAGAACTCTTTGTTGAGTATTTTTGCTAAATTTTGTAATCCAGAGGCTTCAAGAAGAATAGTTCTTCTGGCAGATTTAATAAAATTAATTTTTTTCATAATAATTTCTCTCAATAAGCAAATAAAAGTGAAAAGAAATATGCACTTAAAAATAAGATGGCTAATGATTTACTAGCCTTCCTGATGTTATTTATTGAAGTAAAAATATACATTGAAAAGCATAAAGTTACAAAGGCAAGCAGCATTAACAGATATGACCAACTCGCATAATTCCAGCTTTCAGCCATTAATGAGCTATTAAAAAAACCGGGTATTGCTAGTACGGTTAGACTGTTAAAAATATTTGAGCCTATTAAGGTTCCTGCTACAGTTTCATAACGACCTTTTAACGCCAAGGAAGAGGCAGCAGCAATTTCAGGCAAGCTAGTTCCTACAGCCAATATGGTGAAGCCAATGAAGAGTTCTCCAAGTTGATACTGTTCCAATATATTTGTGGCACCAAAAGTTATTAGCCAGGCAGCAAAAATGAGAGTTCCAAGGGATATTGTAAGTTTTAAATACATATATTTTTCTTCTGTAGATCCCAAATCTACTTCAGCTCCAGAATTGGTCTTATACCAATAAAGAATTACCAGAATTAAAGTAAAAATTAAAATTAGCGAGGAAACTATGCTGAAAGGATTTATAGCAATTATCAACCATGACAAGAAGGTAACTGCCAAGAGTATAAGTAGGTTGTTTCTAATTGAAGGTATTTGTTTTATGTCTTTCTTTTTGAAAGCTAATATCAGTAAGGCAGTTCCAAATACCAAAGAAAGGTTAGCTATATTGGAGCCAATGACGTTGCCTATAATCATTGATCCCTTGTCATCAAGTGCAGCAAAAAAAGTAGTTAGCATTTCTGGAGCAGAAGTACCGAAAGCAATTACTGTAGAGCCTATGAGGAACGGAGACATTCCTAAACTTGTTGCTGCGGAAACAGAATATTTTTCTAGTTTCTCTGCGCTAACCCAAATCAAAGTTATTCCTAAAAGTATTGGAAAGAAAGCTGTAATTATCATAAAACAGACAAGGATCAATTTTAACTATTAAACAAAGATATAATTATCAAGTGATATAATAGATTAAAATTTTAGTTACTTTCTAATTATCTCAGTCAATTATGTATTCAATTTACTTTAAGACATTATTATTATTCGGAATCCAATTATTTTTTGTTGGCAATCTGATGGCGAAATCAGCTCATGATTATGCCAGCGAAACTCATCAGAATATTATTAATATAATTAAAACTGAGCAGGTACTTTTTACTAATAACCCAGATGAATTTACAAAAATAATAAGTAGTGCCTTTAGGCCTATTGTTGATTTTGAAAGAATATCTCGGAACGTGATGGGAAAATATTACAAAGACGCAAATGAGCTCCAAAGAAAGAGGTTTAGCAGCGCATTTGAATCAAGTCTTTTGAATACTTATGCAAAAACTTTAGTTGAATTTCAAGATGAGAAGATAGTGGTTATTCCTCCTAAAAATCAATCTAAAAGAAAAGATAGAGCAAAAGTAAACATAGAAATCATAACTGCTACCAAGAAATATTCAGGGAATTACAGTATGTATCTCGATAAAAATTCTCAATGGAAGATAGTAAACATAGATATAGCAGGCATGGACCTCGGAAGGATATTTAGAAATCAATTTTATTCACTTATGGAAAAAAATTCACTTGATTATGATCGTGTAATAGCCAAATGGGAGGCCTCTCTGTAAATAAATATTTATGGATAAATTACTAATAAAAGGCGGAAATCAACTCAATGGAGAAATTTATGCTTCTGGAGCAAAAAATTCTGCCTTACCTATCCTTGCAGCATCCTTGCTCTCAGATAGTCCACTCAGAGTAGCTAATTTACCTCACTTGAATGACGTAACTACAATGATAGAGCTTTTGGGTTCTATGGGGCTAGATATAACTCTTTCAGATACAGGTGTTGTAGAAGTTGATGCTTCTACAATTAAAGATTTAAATGCTAGATACGAGCTTGTAAAAACTATGAGAGCTTCAACTTTAGTTTTGGGACCGTTGCTTGCTAAATTTTCTAAAGCAGAAGTAGCTCTGCCGGGTGGTTGTGCCATAGGAAGTAGACCTGTCAATCTTCATATTGATGCAATGAGAGCGATGGGCGCAGAAATTATTATAGAGAACGGGTACATTAAAGCTTATTCTAAAGGCAGGCTCAAAGGCGCAGAAATTAATTTTGACCCCGTTAGTGTGGGAGCTACGGAAAATGTGATGATGGCAGCTACTCTAGCACTAGGAACCACAACAATCAGAAATGCTGCTAGGGAGCCTGAAGTTGTAGATTTAGCGAATTGTCTTAAAAAAATGGGTGCAAATATTATTGGTGAAGGGACTGATGTTATTACTATAGAAGGTGTAGACTCTCTTCAGGGATGTGATTTCTCAGTTATGCCTGATAGGGTAGAAATTGCAACTTACCTTACAGCTGTAGCCATGACAGGTGGAAATGTAAAGATTAAATCAGCAATACCTTCTATCTTTACTTCAGTTATAGATAAACTAGAAAATTCAGGGGCAAAAATATCTCAAGGCAAAGATTGGGTTTCTATTTTAATGGAAAAAGAGAGACCAAAAGCAGTCAGCCTTACTACCGGACCATATCCAGCTTTTCCTACAGACATGCAAGCTCAGTTTGTTGCTTTGAATTCAATTTCAGAAGGGAACTCTACAGTCACAGAAACTATATTTGAAAACCGATTTATGCATGTTCAAGAAATTGCAAGAATGGGAGGAAAAATATCTTTAAAAGGCAATACTGCTTTCATTAAAGGAACCAGCAATTTATTTGGTGCACCTGTAATGGCAACAGACCTCAGGGCTTCGGCCAGTCTTGTTCTTGCAGGTCTTGTGGCGAAGGGAGAAACTGTAATAGATAGAATTTATCACATTGATAGAGGTTATGAGAGAATCGAAGAAAAGCTTAAACTACTTGGAGCAGATATTGAAAGAATATCTTAAATAACTTGATGTTGATAAATCCAGAAAATTTAATAATAGCTCTCCCGAAAGGTCGTGTATTTGATGATTTCTTGCCTCTCATTAGAGGGACTAAATTTGATCTAAAAGAAGACCCCTCTAGTACTAGAAAAATTCTTATAGATACGAATACACCACAAGTAAAAATCTTAATTATCCGAGGATGGGATGTTCCTACTTTCGTCACTTCTGGAGCTGCCCATATAGGAATAGTGGGTAAGGATATTTTGCTTGAAAAGTATTCAGAGGAATTCATTGAATTGGCTGACTTAAAAATAGGATCTTGCAGATTGTCACTGGCTGGAAAGCCAGAAATGATAAATGGGAAATTAAAATTAAAGATAGCTACAAAGTATCCGTATAGTTCAAAAAAGTACTTAGAGTCTATGGGAATTCAAGCTGAGATAGTTTATCTGCATGGCTCTCAAGAGATAGCACCTTTAATTGGACTTTCAGATGGAATAATAGACTTAGTTGATTCAGGAAAAACTTTAAAAGAAAATGGCTTAGAAGAGTTGGAGATAATTAGAGAAATCTCAACAAGACTGATAGTAAATAAAGCTGCTCTAAAAACAAAAACCAGTTTAATAGAAGAAATAGAGTCTACCCTGAGTTTGTAGGAAGAAGTATGTTTGGCAAGAATTTTGATAGTAAACAAAATAGTTTTGAAGAAGATTTAAAATCTTTTCTAAAAGAAAGGACGGTCTTCAATTCAGATATAAAGTTAGTTGTTCAAGAGGTCATTGAACTAGTAAGAACCAAAGGTGATAGAGGAGTTATAGAGGCTACAAATAAGTTTGATAATAGAAATATCACTACAATAGACGAATTAATTATTTCAATAGATAATGCAGAAAAAATTTCAAAAAAAGTAGATAGAGAAGTTCTAGATGCTCTCGAGTTTTCTTATAAGAGAATATTATCTTTTCACGAAAACCTTTACTCAGAATTTTCTAACAGAACAGCTGCTATGTCCTCAAATAACGGCATTAAGAAGATTTATAGGTCTTTAGAGGATGTTCTTATGTATATCCCTGGAGGAAAGGCTTCTTATCCTTCTACGGTCTTGATGGCAGCTGGACCTGCTCAAGCATCAGGAGTAAAAAGATTATCTTTAACGACACCGCGTCCATCAGGGCATAAAAATCATTTAACCTTGGCTGCTGCTAGGGTGGCAGGTATAGAAAAAATTTATTCGATTGGAGGTATACAGGCTATAGCTGCATTCTCACTTGGAACAGAGTCTATAGAAAAGGTACAGAAGGTTATTGGTCCAGGGAATCAGTATGTAGCAGAAGCGAAAAGACAACTTTATGGAGAAGTTGGTATTGATTCAATAGCAGGTCCATCAGAAATAGTAATAGTAACAGATGTGGAGTCTGATCCAGTTTTAGTAGCTTGGGATTTAATGGCACAAGCGGAGCATGATGAGCAAGCAACATCAATTTTAATTAGCTCATCAAAAGAATTTATTTTTAAAGTTAAAACTATTATAGAAGAAGAGCTAGAAAATTTACCAAGAGCAGAAATTATAAATACCTCCTTAAAGAACAAGGGGGCTTGTATATTTGTGGATAGCAGAAATCAAGCTATAGATATTGTAAATATGATAGCACCTGAGCATCTTCATATAGTTACAAAAAATGCCATAGAAGATGCAAAGAATATTTCTCGCGCTGGACTAATTTTGGTAGGTAAAGATTCTGCTAATTCATTATCGGATTATGTACTTGGTCCTAGTCATATATTACCTACTAAAGGCTCGGCAAGTTTCAGCTCACCTTTGTCTGTTGAAGATTTTATAGTTTCAAGCAGCTACATAGAGATTAAAGCATCTGATAATATTGAATTATATGAAGATATTTTAGACGCAACTTTTATCTTAGCTGAAGCAGAAGGCTTAAATGCTCATGCAAGGGCCGCTCAAATACGGAAAAAAAAGAGCTAATCCTTAGAGCTTTCTGCAAATATAATTATTTTTTTCTCTTTATTATCTCTAAGAATACTTAACTTAATCTCATTACCAGGTTTCAACCTGGCAAAAGTTTTGAAAAGAAGGTCATAGCTAGCTTCTAGTTCATTGATCTTTAAAATCTGATCACCGGTTTTAAGATTTGCCTTCATCGCAGGGCCTTTATTTTCTACTTTATCTATTTGGAGGTTGTTATTATTAAGTAGTTCAAATCTATCTATAGAAAACCCTAGCCAACCTCTTTTCACTTCTCCAAATTGTATTAGATCGTTTATTATTTCTAGCACTGTAACTGAAGGGATTGCTAATCCAATTCCTTCAGATCCTCCAGAAGAAGACCTAATGAGAGTATTAATTCCAATTAGTTTTCCAGTTGTATCAATAAGGGCTCCTCCAGAATTGCCTTTATTTATAGACGCATCTGTTTGAATGTAGTTTGAGTATGGGTTGTTAAATTCCCTTCCTGTTGCGCTGATGATACCCATGCTGACAGATTGCCCTAAGCCATAAGGATTTCCTACAGCAAGAACTATGTCTCCTATGGATACAGCATCAGAATTTCCGATTTCTATAACAGGAAGATCGGCGCTGTCTCTTCTTATTTTTAAAACTGCCAAATCAGTTTCTTTATCAATGCCTATAATTTTGGCTTTAGTTTTAGTTCCATCTACTAGTTCTACAGTTATATCCACAGCAGAATCACCAATCACATGTTGATTAGTCAAAATGTATCCATTGGAGCTAAAAATAACTCCAGACCCTAAACTTGCAATAGATTGAGGTCGATTTTTACTAAAAATTCGATCTTTTTTATCTTCACCAATATTTGTATCTAAATATTTTAAAGGCTCTGTATAAATATTTACTACTGCTGGAGCTGCTCTTTCTACTGCAAAATTAAAACTTTTAACTCCAGTTTCTAATTGATTAGATTGAAAGTTAGTTGAGTTGTTATCAATAAACAAAGCAAAACTCCACAAACCAATTACAATTCCAAAAAGAAAAAAAAGAAGTAATTGGTAGAGTTTTTTAGTGAAATAAGCCTTCATTTTACTAAGATTAATTTAAAAAAAGAGAAAGAACAAAGTAAATTATTAATACAATCAATTTTAAATATATGCATTTAATTAAAGTTATAGTTGAATATACCCCTTGTAGTAGATTAAAATGCGCCCGCCTAAACAACACAGGCAATTTCTAAATGAATACACAAAGCTTTAAAAAAACAGATATAGAAGAATCTTGGATCATAGTTGATGCAAGTGAAAAGACATTAGGTCGTTTGGCATCCAAATTAGCCTTTAGGCTTAGAGGTAAACATAAACCTGAATACTCAGCTAATGCCGACCTTGGTGATCATATAGTAGTCATTAATGCTAAAGATATAAATGTTACAGGAAAGAAGTTAACTCAAAAAATGTATTACAGGCATTCAGGTTATCCTGGAGGCATAAAATCAAAACCTTTGGGTGAAATTCTGGCATCAACTCCTGAAGAAGTAATCAAATCTGCAGTTAAGGGGATGCTTCCTAAGAGTAAATTAGGTCGTCAAATGATAAAAAAACTTAAGGTGTATGCAGATGCAGATCACCCACATCAAGCTCAGAATCCTCAATCAATAGACATATAAGGTAAAAAAATTGGATCAAATATTAACAGTTGGAAGAAGAAAAACCTCAACAGCAAGAGTTTTTCTTGAGAAGGGTACAGGAAGCATAACCGTCAATAAGAAGAAGTTAGAAGAGTATTTTGGAAGAGAAGTAGCTCAAATGGTAGTTAAACAACCACTTGAGACAATCGAGATGGTTGAAGGTTTTAATATTAAAGCTACTGTGGCTGGCGGTGGAAGTTTTGGTCAGGCTGGAGCTATTCGTTTAGGCATTGCCAGAGCTCTTGTTGAATATGATGAGACTTATAAGCCAGCTCTTAAGAAAGAAGGATTTCTCACTAGGGATTCAAGAAAAGTTGAAAGGAAAAAGGTTGGTTTAGTTAAGGCTAGGAAATCAAAACAATTTAGCAAAAGATAAGATTATATGGTTCAACCAAAATCTCCTCCTAATCCGGGTCGAAGGAAATTTTTGATTAATGCTACCTCAGTTGTAGGAGCTGGTGCAGTAGCAGGAGCTGCAGTGCCTTTTTTAGCATCTTGGCAACCGAGTGCAAAAGCAGAAGCAGCAGGAGCTCCAGCTATTGCAGATATCAGTAAACTTCTCCCCGGAGAAATGTTGATAGTTGAATGGAGAGGTGCTCCAATATATGTAGTAAAGCATTCTCAAGAGTCCTTAGACCAAATAAACCAAAATCTATCCAGATTATCAGATCCTGATTCTCTAACGGATATGCAGCCGGAATACGCAAGAAATGAATTAAGATCTAGAAAACCAGGTATCTCAGTACTATCTGCAGTTTGCACTCATTTAGGCTGTGCTCCTAAATTCTATCCTGAATTAGGATCAACAGATTTCGACAGTAATTGGCAAGGAGGATTCTTTTGTCCTTGTCACGGATCAAAATTTGATTTGGCAGGAAGAGTTTATTCGGGTGTTCCAGCTCCTGATAATCTTGAAATTCCTCCACACTATTTCCAAGACGAAAGTATTTTGATAATTGGTGAAGATGGAGAAACTGCTTAATGGTATCTAAGATAATGGATTGGTTTGATGATCGTTTACCTTTAACTGCAACGATTGAAAGGCACTTAACGAAATATCCAGCTCCTATAAATATGAATATCTGGTATCTAGCCGGAGTTCTGCTGGTGGTTGTGTTGGTTATTCAGCTACTTTCAGGTATCTGGTTATTAATGAATTACACACCAACTGCAGAAGGTGCATTTGCTTCCATCCAATACATCATGCGAGATGTTCAGTATGGATGGGTTATACGCTATATGCATACTACTGGCGCCTCAGCATTCTTCGCATTAATTTACTTACATATGTTTAGAGGCATGATGTACGGTTCCTATCAAAAACCTAGAGAATTATTGTGGGTAATAGGCTGGCTTACCTATTTATTACTTTGTGCTCTAGGCTTTACAGGGTATGTTTTGCCTTGGGGTCAAATGTCATTTTGGGCCGCCCAAGTAATTATGTCTCTTTTTGGTTCTATACCTTTTATAGGTGAAGAGCTATTAACTTGGATAAGAGGCGACTATTTAATATCCGGAATAACTTTAAACAGATTATTCGCCTTGCACGTAGTTCTTCTTCCATTAGCCTTAATTGCTGTAATTTTTATACACATACTCGCACTGCATGAAGTAGGTTCAAATAACCCTGATGGTGTTGATGTTAAGAAATTTAAAGATGAAGATGGAGTTCCGCTGGATACTAAACCCTTTTTCCCTTATGACATAGTGCATGATTTGTATGCAATTGGAGTTTTCCTGATTTTCTTCTGTTTCATTATGTTCTTTTATCCTGATGGTGGTGGGTATGTCATAGAGTACGTAAATTATGAAGCAGCTAATAATTTAAAAACGCCTGATCATATTGTTCCCTCTTGGTATTACACGCCTTACTATGCAATGCTCAGAGCAATCACATTTCCACTGTTTGGACTTTCTGCAAAATTTCTTGGATTTGTAGTTATGGCAGCAGGAATAGCAATTTTTATTGCCTTACCTTGGCTAGACAGAAGTCCAGTTAAATCAATCAGATATAAAGGTGTTTATAGTAAGTTCTTCTTATCTTTATTTGTAGTAAGCTTTTTCGTATTGGGCTATTTAGGCTCCGTCTCGTCAAGTCCACTTAGAACTTTATTTGCACAAATATTTACTTTAACTTATTTTTCATATTTTCTTCTAATGCCAATTTATACAAGATTTGAAAAGTGTAAACCTGTACCAGATAGAGTTTTTCTTTCATGAAAATATTCTTAATATTAATTTTTTTAGGTTTTTCATCTATTGGGTTGTCTGCCGGCGGTGGCCCTTGCGGTCACTACCTTTCAGAAAATGGCACTTCTGAAGGTCAATGTGACGATGCTAAGGTAGATCCTACAGATCTTGCTTCACTTCAGAGAGGAGCCCAAACTTATGTCAACTATTGCCTTGGTTGCCATTCTCTTAAATATGCTAGATACAAAAGAGTTTCAGAAGATCTTGGCATCCCTTTAGAAATATTCAAAGATAACTTAATTTTTGGTGATCAGAAATTAGGGGATTTAATTGAAATAGGCATGGATCCTGTAGAAGCAAAAAAATGGTTTGGGAATGCCCCTCCAGATTTAACTCTTGAAGCAGGCTTAAGGGGATCAGATTGGATATACACTTACTTAAAAAGTTTTTACATAGATGAATCAAGACCGTTAGGCGTCAATAATAAAGTCTATGAAAATGTTGGTATGCCAAATGTACTCTTTAATGTTCAAGGTGAGCAGCGTTCCGTTTGTAGGCAGGTTCCAATAATTGCAGAAAATGGAGGGTTAAAACAAGACCCTTTAAGTGGAAAAGCATTGACTCAAGAGCAATGCGGCTTCTTAGAAGTAACTAAAGGAACTGGCGAAGTGAGCCCCGAAGAATTTGATTTACAAATGAGAGACTTAACAAATTTTCTAGCATACATGACTGATCCAGCTAAAACTGAGAGAGAGTCAATGGGATTTTATGTTCTCTTTTATCTATTAATATTCACTATATTAAGTTATTTACTTTATAGAGAATTCAAAAAAGACTTATATTAAGTCTAGGAGTTTTTATGGCAACTTTAACTAACAGAACCTCTATGGCTCTATTTTCAGATCCTCTTGATCATTACAGTCACAGAGTAAGAATAGTTTTAGCTGAAAAGGATATAACAAGTGAGATCATAGATACAGATTTAGACAATTTATCATCTGAACTGCTTGAAGTAAGCCCTTATGCAGAACTTCCTGTTTTAGTAGATAGAGATGTATGCTTGTATGACTCTGTAGTTTTAATGGAGTATCTGGATGAAAGGTTTCCCCATCCGCCATTGCTTCCTGTTTATCCTGTTTCAAGAGCACAGATTAGACTCTTCATTCAGAGAATAGAAAAAGATTGGTGTGAAACTTTTGATAACCTGATCAAAGGAGGGCTAAATGATTCACAAACCAAGAAGGCAAAGCAAGAATTTAAATCTCAGATACTGGCATTGTCTCCAATATTAAAAGAAAAACCTTTTTTTATGTCAGAAGATTTTAGTTTGGTAGATTGTGTCATAGCTCCAATTTTATGGCGTCTTCCATTAATTGGAATTGAATTGCAAAAAGATACCAAAACAAAGCCTATATATGAATATATGCAGAGAGTTTTCACTAAATCTTGTTTTATTAATAGTCTTTCGGAATTGGAAAGAGATATAAGGTCTTAATCTGAAGGGTGAAGAAATTTAATTTCTCCTTTCTTAATTTTACCAACTAAAGTCGTTAGTTCTAATTTCCCTGTTTTATTAGAAATTAGCCCCATCATTCCTGAATAATTTATTTCTTTTTGATTATTTAAAAGCACAGCAAGCTCAAAGGCATCATAGCCTGCAGCAAATCCTTGAGATTTTCTTATTTCTCCCAGATCTAAAGGGTTTATACTGGCGTTTAGCATTAATGACATTCCTGTTATAAAAGAACCTTCAAGATCAATTTCATTTTCTTTTAACTTATCTTTTTCTCCCCACTCAGGTATCAAGTAGACTGGTAAATAATTTGCAAGGTTATAGTCTAAAGCTGGCCTCAAGCTTCTAGAGTTTTTTAAATTTGTTGAGATTACGAAAAGATCTACATCTTGACGTCTTCTAGGTTCATATTCCAGAGCAAGACTTATCTCCCTAGACAATTTCCTACTTCTGTTTTTACTTTGCCCAAGTAAAAGTATTTTAGAAAGAAGCTCCTGACTGCTTAATTTTTTTTCTAAAGAAGCTTCTAAGACAACATTACCACCTGAGTCTTTCCATATCTTTGCTATAGCATCTTTGTCTTTTGTATTTTGGTCATCTATTATTATAGATCTTAGATTTCCTTCTTTTATACCCTTAGCAAGGATATTTCTGATAATTGCTTGCCTTTCTATATTCAAATAAGAAAAGTTTTTTGGAATAAGTATTTTATTTTTAGATAAGTTCAAAACTAGAACAGATTTATCTACTATTCCATATAGACAATCTAGATTGATAAAATCTATGTCATTATTCTTGAGATAGATAATTGAATAAGAATTCTGAGTAACTTTAAATTTTTTATTACACAGTTCTTCATTATTCTCTAGATTTATAAACAGTAATTCTGGGTCATATGGGGTTTTATTCTTTGTATAAAAATAATTGAGGGTAAAACCGGCCATGAAGTCCTCAGGTTCAGGATCATAATAGAATATATTTATTTTATTTGGCGAACTCTTTGCATTAAGACTAATATTTGATTTGCTGATATATGTCTTGTCTTCTATATTGCTAGTATTATAAGAGCCTGTACTGCAGCTAAGAGTTAAAATTAAAATTAGAATAGAAGATAAATTATATTTAATACAAGACATGAATTATGAATTCTAAAGCAGGAACTCTTTTTATAATAGCTACTCCTATAGGAAATCTAGACGATTTAACTTTTAGAGCAATAGAAATACTTTCTAAAGTTAACCTGTGTGCTGCAGAAGATACCAGAAAAACTAAGAAACTTTTTACAAATTATAAAATTGATACAAAGCTAACTTCCTATCATAAATTTTCAGAAAGGAAAAAGTTAAATACTCTTCTTAGCTACCTGACAGCAGGGAATGATCTTGCTTTAGTTAGTGACGCGGGAACTCCTCTTGTTTCAGATCCAGGCTTACTTCTTGTTCAAGAAGCGATATCGTTAAACATCAATGTTATCCCTATACCCGGACCTTCGTCAGTCATTGCCGCACTTTCAGTTTCAGGCTTCAGTGCTGATAATTTTCAATTCCTAGGATTTCCTCCTCGAAAAAAAAATGAAAGACTTGAATTTATTAGAAACCTATCTTTTTATGAGAATACTTCTGTAGTTTTTGAATCAGGATTGAGAATAAAGAAATTACTGGAAGGAATAAATGACATTTATCCAGACAAAGTAGTTTCTGTCTCTAGAGAGATCACTAAATTGTATGAAACGCATTACAGAGGAAAAGTCAGAAGTGTTATTAATGAACTAGATGATAATAAATTTGGAGATAAAGGAGAGTTTGTTCTAGTTCTAGAAGGCCATAGAAAAGTTAGAAAAGATACCCTTACTACTGAAGAAAGAAGAATTTTTAAGATTCTGCTCAATTCTTTTACTAATAAAGAGGCTTTATTGGCGGCTTCAGAAATTCTAAAAATAAAAAAGAATGTTCTTTATAAAGAGCTAATAGAAGAGAATAAATAGTCCTGTGGGATTAAAAGAGATACAATTTAGAAGAGCTAACTAGATAATCGCTCTATTTTTTAGAGAGGAAAGTCCGGGCTCCATTGGACAAGATGCCAGGTAACTCCTGGGGGGTGTAAGCCCACGGAAAGTGCAACAGAAAATAAACCGCCTTTTTTAGGTAAGGGTGAAAAGGTGAGGTAAGAGCTCACCGCATGATTGGTAACAATTCATGGCTTTGTAAACCCCATCTGGAGCAAGACCAAATAGAGATTTAATAGTCA
>Ga0209383_1001470_pt1 | contig 14655 bp, 16 predicted proteins | sample CoawatmetaG02DNA_FD_187510 | JGI IMG/M metagenome (GOLD analysis project Ga0209383, IMG submission 187510) | Marine microbial communities from the West Antarctic Peninsula - Coastal water metaG029-DNA (SPAdes) (version 2) | ecosystem: Environmental > Aquatic > Marine > Coastal ... | reverse complement strand
AAATATGTTTGTTGGTAAAGTTATTAGTTATATTGACGTTATTAAGGAAACAAATAGAGCCCTTAATGAAAATCGTGAAGAGTATTATGCTATTCCTGACGACCCTGACTTGATTGCTCAGGAATTTTTGCTTTTTGAAAGTAGTGGTAATGATGATCTTTCTAGCCTTGTAGATGCAAATTACTCTAAAGCCAGACTAACCTTAAAAACTCCTTTTATCGACTCACTCGAGGCTAATATTTTTATAGATAGTGCACAGGTCTATCTAGACCAAAAGTTTGGCCCTCTTGCTAAAGTTACTTTCACAGGAATTGGAACTTTGATGACTGTAACTTTTGAAGAGGCGATTTATAGTAGTGCGTTTAGTTATGTACTTGCATTTTCATTGATCACTATTCTTATGGTGCTATTAATAGGCAACTTAAAAATTGGCCTAATTAGTATGATTCCAAATATTTTGCCTATAATTTTTCTTTCAACAATTATGGTTGTTTTTAAAATGCCTCTTGACATGTTTACTTTATTAATTGGCGCCATAGCACTTGGACTTGCTGTTGACGATACTGTTCACTTTATGCACAACTTTAGAAGATATGAACTTAAATATAATGATGTTGATAAGGCGGTAAGGCTTACATTGCTTGGCACCGGAAGAGCTATTACATTAACGTCTATAGTTCTTGCCCTTGGTTTCCTTGTGCTGACCTTTTCACAAATGAATAACATGTTTGACTTTGGTGTTTTAACAGCTAGTGCAATTTTAGTCGCTGTGTTGGCAGACTTTTTCTTGATGCCTGCAATAATGAAGTTAATTATCAAAGATAAGCTTGGTTAATGAATTTTTATCTATAAAAAAATCCAAATCCTCCCTGATGTGCTTGGGAGGGTGAATGGACTTCAGGATACTTCGAGCAAATATAAGCAAACTCTAGCGTTATGATTTTGCTAGCTAAGTAAAGGACTTATCTTTGGAATTATGTCTTGAGAAGACCCTAGTTATGACTCTCTAAATTAGTTCCAGTCTTGCCACTCTGTTATGAGCCTTGGTTTTAGCCCCCAAGCCTATTTTCAATTTTAAATCGAGTTAAATATACAAATAATAAAACAATTACTAAAGTTACGATTAGAAGAGCCAATCCAATAAAAGATGCAAAGCCCCAATTTAAAAGTTGATTAATTTGAAAGTTAATTAAATTGCCAATCATAATATCTTTTTTTCCACCTACTAGAGCGGGAGTTATAAAGAACCCCATTGATAAAATAAAAATAATTATTGACCCACTGGCCGCTCCAGGAAAGCTCAAAGGAAAATAAACTTTATAAAATGCTTGAATTGGCCCAGCTCCAAGTATTCTAGCCGCTTTTACATAGTCTTCTTCCACTCTTAACATAGACCCATAACAAGTTAAGATCATTATAGGCAGCATAATTTGAACCATTGCTAGATAAACAGTCCCAGTTGTGTAGAGCATTCTTATTGGCTGATCTATAACACCTAAATATATTAATGTGGTGTTAATAACCCCTTCAATTCCAAGAACTGTCATCCATGAATAAGATCTAATTAAAATACTAACCCAAAAAGGTAATAATATTAAAAATAAAAAATATCCCCTAAATCTTTTATTTGAATGAGCAATAAAATATGCGGATGGATATCCAAGAATAAAGCAAAATAGTGTTGTGAATAAAGAGATTTTTACAGTATTAAGTAAAACTTCTATGTATAAGGTTTTAGAAAAAAATTTTTCTAAATGTCTTAAAGTAAAATCAGGATCAAAAAAACTTGATTTTAATAATTCAAAGATTGGAAAAATTATAATTAATATAGTTAATATTAGTGCGGGTAGAATTAAAAGATGTTCTTTTTTCATTTTAAAAAAATCCCATACTCAATAAAAATATTAAGTATGGGATACATTAATTAAATGGAATAAATTACGAGCTTCTACTCAAGCGTCCACTCTTTCCATCTTTCATTTAAAGATTCATAATTTGCATGCCAAAATGCCCAATCTGTCTGATGTTGCATCGCAACATTTTCAGGGGTAGTTGGCAGTAATTTTGCATATTCAGGATCTAACATCTCAGCCACTCCTCCTGTAAAAGGCGGGTAAGGCATAACTTTGGCAAATTCAACTGCCCACTCAGGAGTAGTCCATGCATTCAAGTAGAGAGCTGCGTTTTCCGCACTTTCTGTACTACAAGATGCTGGGATAGAATATATTCCAGAATCTAAGTTTCCATCTTGAAATGTATAAAAAACATCAATACCCTCATTGGCCATAGCTTGCAATCTTCCATTCCATGCAATAGCAGCTGCAACTTCACCATCAGCAATCATTTGAATAGGTTCAGCTCCAGAAGACCAAAATTTTACAATATGCGGTTTGATCTCATCTAATTTTTTGAAAGCTCTATCTATGCCACCAGGACCAGATAAAACTGTATATACATCAGAAGGTGCAACCCCATCGGCTTCAAGTGCAAATTCTAGGCTTCCAACAACTCTATCATGCATAGTTCTTGCTCCAGGAAATTTTTCAACATCCCAAAATTCAGCCATGTTAGTTGGGCCACCATTAGGAAACTGATCGTTTCTATAGGCAATAATTTCTGAGAATGCTACAAACTCATAGCCGAATTTCTTTTTATGAGTGTCAGCAACAATATTATTAGGATCTACGATGTCATAATTAATTTCTTGTAGTAATCCTTTTTCTTCAGCCAAAATATATGTAGCTCCCTCTAATTCTATTACGTGATAATCACATTTACCAGCACTTACCATTGCGTCTAACTTAGCAAGGCTAGGATCTGGAACTAAGTCAACATTAAGGCCAGTTTTAGCTTTTAAAGGCCCCAAAAAAGCTTTTGTAATATTTTCCCATGTTGTGCCACCATAGCCATTTACATAGATTGTCTCAGCATTTACATTTGTAGCAAATAAGAAACTAGCAAAAGTAACACTAATAAGTAATTTTGATATTCTTTTCATGATTTTTCTCCTATTGATTATAAAATCAAGTTCATTATAACACCAATTTATAGCACATTATATATAATATTTTATATAATATTATATTTTGGATTTTATTCATGGTATCTTTATCAACTCTTGATAATAATCTGTTAAATCAAAATAGGGGGATAAAATGGATAAAAAATTTATAATTTCAGAAATTAAAGTTTCAATTGTTAAGACTCAAAGTGCAGGAGCTGACTATACGGATCATGCAAAAGGTCATTGGATCAATGATACGATCATAGCCAACCCAATGTCAAAATATCCCGAATATTATGAATCAAGATCTTCTTGGGGAATGGACGCAATAAAAGGTATCTTTATTGAAATTTCTACAGAAGGAGGCCACACTGGTTTTGCAACAGCCTATGGTGGATACATATCGAGCTGGATTATAAAAAATCATTTTAATCGTTTTTTAATTGGAGCAGATGCTAGAGATTTAAATTTACTTTATGATCAAATGTATAGAGCTTCTATGCCATATGCAGGACAAAGTGGAGTTGTTGTTAATACAATTGCAGGGATTGATTTAGCGCTATGGGATTTACTTGGTAAGATAAGAAATGAGCCTGTTTACAAAATGATTGGAGGTAAAGTTAGAGATAAACTTCAAACTTATGTAACTGGTCCGCAAGCAAAAATAGCTCAAGATTTGGGCCATGTCGGATCTAAGATCCCTCTACCTTATGGACCTGGAGACGGAATCAAGGGGCTTAAAGAAAATCAAGAATATATAATGGAGACTAGAAAGCAAGTTGGCCCAGATTATAGATTGATGATTGATTGTTATATGGCTTTAGATGTTCCTTATACTATTGATCTAACTAATGCAGTTAAGGAAGCTAATTTATATTGGATTGAAGAGCCTCTTCCACCGCACGATTTAGAGAGCCACAAACACATTAAGCAAGCTTGCCCCTGGCAGAAATTTGCTACAGGTGAGCACACAAATTCAAGATACGGATTTAGAAAAATAATAGAAGATAGATCGGTTGATATATTACAGCCAGATATAACTCTTTGTGGCATGACAGAAATATTGCGTATAGCTGCAATGGCATCGGCTTATGACATTACAGTTATCCCTCATTGTAGTGGTGTGTATGCTTATAATTTTGGCATCTCGTCAACAATTACTCCTTTCAATGAGTTTATTAATTTACATCCAACTGCAGAAAAAATTGTTCCAATCTTTGGCAGTATTTTTACTAATGAGCCTGTTCCCATAAATGGTGAAGTTACATTAACAGACCTCCCAGGTTTTGGTGTTGAGTTTAATGATGCTGTGGAATTAGAAGAAATTTAATGCCTATGTCCCCTGATTTTTACTTACTATTTTATAAAAAAATTAGGGGATAAAATTTAAAGTAATGAACAAAAGTATGTTTAATTTGCACTTAAAAGAATGTGAGTTTAGATTCAATAATGGTATGCAAAATATTTACAAAATTTGGCTTGTAATTTTTAGAATAAAAGCGCTTAAGTTGTCATGACCAAAATTTTAAACTTTTTATTTAAAATTTATTTTTGGATTGTGATCTTATTTCTTCTTCTACCTTTAATAATTGTAATTCCTATATCTTTTGTTAATTCAAAATATTTACAATTTCCACCAACAGATTTTTCACTGCGATGGTATGTAAATTATCTAGATGATCCACATTTTTTAACATCTACTCTAAATAGTTTATACCTAGGTTTTTCCTCAAGCATAATTGCGACAATTATTGGAACAATGGCCGCAATCGGATTAAGTAAAACTAATTTTTTTGGTAAAAAATTTTTAATGGGTTTGCTTTTATCACCTTTAATATTTCCAGTAATTATTTTAGGGCTAGGGCTTTATATTTTTCTAGCTAGTTTTAATTTAATAGAAAATTTCTATGCTCTTATAATTGCACATGCAGCATTGGTAATGCCATTTTCTCTGATAATAGTATCTACAAGTTTGATAAATTTTGACACTACACTTGAAAGAGCTGCTAGAGTTTTGGGCGCCAGCCCATTCAAAGCTTTTTGGTTCGTGACATTGCCTTATATAAAGCCAGCTGTTATTTCATCAGCAATTTTTAGTTTTTTTATTTCATTTGATGAATTGGTAATTGCTTTATTTATTTCTGGAAAAATTTGGACCTTACCTCAGAGAATATGGCAAGATCTTAGATATGAAATTGATCCTACAATAGCCGCTGTGGGATCTGTTCTAATAATAATAACTTTTGCTGGAATATTATTTGGAACTTTAATACAAAAAAAATCAAGAAAAATATTGAGAGAAAAATCATGAAAAACACTATGTATGGCGATTCAGTTACTTTTACCAATGTTGAAAAAAAATATAATGAAACGATTGCTGTAAGTAACTTTAATTTAAAAATAAAAGAAAGTGAATTTATTACCATTCTGGGACCAAGCGGTTCTGGAAAAACTACTGTTCTGAACATGATAGCGGGTTTTATAACGCAAAATGCAGGTTCGATTCAAATAGGAAAAACTTCAATTCATGACTTACCAACTGAAAAAAGAAATGTGGGCATGGTATTTCAGAATTATTCACTTTTTCCTCATATGAATATTTTTGATAATGTTGCTTTTCCATTAAAAATGCGAAAATTAAATAAAAACCAAATTAATAATGAAGTTAAGTATGCCTTAGATCTTGTAGGATTAAAAGATTATGGTTTAAGAATGCCAAATGAACTATCGGGTGGACAAAGACAAAGAGTAGCTTTTGCCAGAGCAATAGTATTTAAACCAAAAGTTCTCTTAATGGACGAGCCACTTGGAGCTTTAGATCTAAAATTAAGAGAAAAAATGCAAATGGAAATAAAAAATTATCATGAAGAAATTAAATGTACTATTATTTATGTTACTCACGATCAAGGCGAGGCTTTAACACTATCAGATAGAATAGTAATAATGGATCAGGGTAAAATTATTCAAATAGATAATCCAAAAAATATTTATGATAATCCGATTTCAAAATTTGCGGCAAATTTTATAGGTGAAACAAATATTTTAAATATAGAAGATTTAAAAAGTAATTTTCAAAATATAAATAATGATAAATTCATTTCTATAAGACCTGAAAAATTAAAAATTATTAGCAATAATCATATCAAAAGTGAAAACCAAGTTATTCTCAAATTAATTATCAATCAAATTGTATTTTTAGGTGATGTTATAAAATATATATGTTTTGATGAAAATCAAAACGAAATTATATTAAAAAAAACTAGAACAGAGATTGAGAATGATTTTAATATTGGCGATAAAATACAAGTATATTTTAATATTAATGATGGCACAATTCTTAAAAATTAATTGATCTGATTTTTGTCATTAATCTCCCTGCCTAGTATATATTATTCATCAACAGTATATTGTTTTTGGGTGCCTAATTTTTCAATTCCAAGACGTATTGTTTGCCCAGAATGCAGATAAATTGGATTAGGTTTTTGGCCAAGACCAACACCTGGAGGAGTTCCAGTGGAAATAATATCTCCAGGTTGAAGAGTGAAGTACTGACTCAAGTAGTGAATAAGATAAGCAACTCCAAAAATCATTGTACGAGTATTTCCATCTTGATAGCGTTTTCCATCAACCTCTAACCATAGATCTAAATTTTGAGGATTCCCAACTTCATCTGGAGTTACAAGCCATGGGCCAATTGGACCAAAAGTATCACAACTTTTTCCTTTAATCCATTGTCCAGAACGCTCTAGCTGAAATTCACGCTCAGAAAGGTCATTAATTACGCAATAACCTGCCACATGATCAAGTGCATTTTTTTCATCTACATATTTAGCAGTTTTTCCAATCACCACTCCAAGTTCAACCTCCCAATCTGTTTTTAGTGAATTTCGTGGAATAATCACGTTATCATCTGGACCACAAATTGCACTGGTAACTTTGGAAAAAATCACTGGCTCTGAAGGAACATCCATCCCAGATTCTTTAGCATGATCTGAATAATTTAAACCAATACAAATGAAATTACCTACTTGTCCAACGCATGGACCAAGGCGTTGACTTCCTTTAACCTCTGGAAGAGTCACGTGGTCAATATTACGCAAGCGATCAATACTCTCAGGGAGAAGTGTTTCAGTTGCAATATCATTTACAATCTCAGAAAGATCCCTAAGGACTCCATTTTGATCAAGCAAGCCAGGCTTTTCTTGTCCAGGCATTCCATATCTAAGTAGTTTCATTTTTACTCCTAAAGTTAACTTTATTTAATAATTTGGCCATTTGAATAGTAGTATTTTAGTTGAGGATATGACGCCTTAATGGTTGATCGAAGGCAATTTAGAGGGTGGCTCAAAGAGCTTTTCATTTTCATCAGTATGCATAGAAATATTGGTCTCTGGATACGGAAAATTATTTCTTTTAACCTCAGAATTAAAATTACTGAAAGCTGAGATACGTTCCTGATGAATTTTTTTTTGAAGCCTTCCAACATCTCCAAATGCATGCGCATCCTTAGGAGACTTTTCTTCTTCGCTATCTTGACCACAAATATCTGCTACAAAAGACATAATTACGTCACCAGAACTACCTAAACCCAAAGCTGGTTAGGGATTTTTTGTAATCTGAGTAAGGTGACATTGGAGTTGAAATTTTTGAGTCACTTATCCAGTAACCAGCCTCTTGATTGTGATAATCTCCACCACTCCCAGCCTGCTCTATAACATAAACTCTTACATCAACTATTTTTACCTGATCAATCACATTAATATGTAGAACGTCCACCACTCAAGTCAAAAACTCCACCAGTAGTGAAGGAATTTTCTGCAGAACAAAGCCAAGCCACCATAGAAGCGGCCTCCTCAACTTTTAAAAAACGACCACGTGGAATTTTATTTAACATGTACTGGATATGCTCTTCTTTCATTTGGTCGAATATTTGAGTTTTAGCCGCAGCAGGAGTGATACAGTTAACAGCAATATCTAATTCTGCAAGCTCTTTTCCAAGTGATTTGGTTAAAGCAATAACACCGGCTTTAGAGGCGCTATAAGGACCTGCACCTGGATTTCCTTCTTTACCTGCAACAGAAGAGACATTAACTATTCTTCCATAATTCTTTTCAATCATTAATGGGGTAACTGCACTTAGGCAGTTAAAAACTCCAGTTAAATTAACATCTATAATTTTTTGCCAAGCCTCAGGAGGATAATCCCAAAGTTTTTCATTAGGGCCTGAGATTCCAGCGTTGCAAATAAGAATATCAATTCCACCCATCGATTTTTGAGTTTGTACAACAGCATTTTTAACCGAGGCTAGGTTAGAAACATCAGTCACAACAGCCTCGACATTTCCTATTGAGGATAATTTATGGGCAGTCTCATTCACAAGCTTTTCATCTTGATCCCAGAGACTTACAGAAGCGCCAGACTCTAGAAACACTTTAGCAATAGCTAGCCCAATACCTTGAGCGCCCCCAGTTACTACAGCTGTTTTATTTTTAAGATCAATTTGATTCATGCTTCCTCCTAATTAGAGTAGTTAAAGAATTACCTCTACCTAAAAAAGAATGGGTATAGTTTATGATATATTCTAAAAGTAATAAGAATTGGTTTTTTTTATTTATCATTGTCTGGTCTTAAGTCGTTTGGCATTGAATGACATATGAACTGAATACTCTCCAGCTGAAACCGTAATCGATTGAATCAGTTTTTTACTTTTCATGTTATGCTCTATTAAAATTTTAAATAATATAATATAATATATCATATCTAATTATTATACAATAATAAAGGGCTTATAAATTTCAAAATTTATATTTTTTATAAAATCATTTTCGCCTTTTGTCGGCTTTAAACCGAGATCAAGAATTCCTTTTAAAGGCCAAGAATCTGCTGCTGTGTAGCCAATAAATAACATCCTGCGTGAGATATCAGAGTTATTCTTTTTTGATCTATGAAGAGTCCTTACATGATGAAAAGGAAAAATGACAGCAAATATACCTAAAGCTAACTGACTGCTCTAGCGCTAAGTGAAGCACCCTGTCCGTGCTTCGAAGTAACCCTACTGCTGCGCTACCAGAGCGTGCAACGGGTCTGACACGATCAGTCCTGCATCCGCCAGACCATTGGTAGCAGGAATGGGAAATTTGTTGCCTCGTCGATTTCCACTTTCATAATTGGCGCCATGAATTTGTCCCAGCGACGGGTGGCTTCGCCTTCATTCATTCGCTTAATTGCAAGTTCCAGATCATCAGTTTCAAAATAGCCAATCAGCGAAAGTCCATGGCGAAAAATTGAATAATTGCGAACACCGGCATCTTTCGTTTCTGCTACGAGTTCGGGCCAGATCTCATCATGGCGTTTCGTATATTCGTCCTCATATCCGGGGCGTAGTTCCAAAATCCAAGCATATTGCGACACGTCACTCTCCTTCGTTACAAAAAAATAATTTCAATTCGCCTAATCTCTAAACCGGATGTTCTTACGGTTAAGTTGGTCAATTGATGTGCAGTCCATCAGTCTCATGTTACGCTCAATGTCCTCACGCACCAAACCCAAAGCCCTGCAGTTAGATTCGGTAAACCCGCTCAGCTGTTTCCCGCAACAAAAGCGCCTGTTCGTTTTTGGAGAGCGGCGCTATAATTTCGGCAAATACCTGCCAATGCTGAACATAAGTCGCAAAGAGCTTGTCAACTGGGAAGTTGCTGGCGAGCATTGATCGATCAGGACCGAATGCTTCGAGAACCTCATAAATGTACGGACGGAAGCTTTCGACGGTCCAGTTGTGATCAAACATGCCGAGACCGCTGATCTTTACAGTTATGTTGGGTTGAGCGGCCATCATCCTCAGACCCTCCTTCCATACTTTCCAGCCTGCAGGCGTCCGATCGACAAACATACCAGCATGGTTCAAAACGATGCCTACTTCGGGATTTTGGGCCGCAAGCGCAGCGCAGCCCGCCATTTGATGTGGGTATATTTGCAAATCAAATGTCAGATCATGTGACCGCAACAGATCGAAGTTTTCCATCCAAACTGGATTGGCTAGATAATCAGGCGCACCGTAAGAATATGCAGCGTTTTCGTGCAGATTCATGACCTGCCGGATACCACGTGTATTGGCAAATCTTTTTTGATCAATTATCTGTGCTTCTGCATCATCCACGGCAAGATCTACATTCACGACAAGAGCCTGGGGTTTACCTTCGCCCGCTCCGTCGGCGAGCGATTGAAGAACTCGAGTCTCTTCCACTCGCTCCGTCGGAAAAGCTTCGACATGCACCGCTTTTTCAAGGATAACCTCTGCCCCACCCTCAGCCAGTAGTTCAGGCAGAAGATAGCTGCGCGCAATTTCGGCGGTATTTCCAATAAAACTGTCTGACGGTTCCTCAAAATGCGGGTACAGCCCCGTAGACAGGTCCCACAAATGTATGTGTGCATCGACTACTCTTATGGGATCGCTCATGTTCTTCTCCTTCTGATTTCAAATAATCCGGTTGGGGTTGGCTATTCCAAATTTACGTACATGCCGCCGTCGACAAGAATGCTTGCGCCAGTGACATAGCGGGCCATATCCGAGGCCAAGAACACCGCAACTTGGCCAATATCGTCTGGCGTTCCGAACCGACCGAGTGGAATACGTTTCAGGGAATACTCAGCAAGTTCTGTACCGTCGAGAACCTCGCGTGTAAGGTCAGTCAGAATGGTTCCAGGCATGATGGAGTTGCAGCGAATATTGTGCTTGCCAAGCGAGATTGACACCGACTGCATCATCGAATGAACCGCGGCCTTAGTTGGTGTATAGTGACTTTGCAATTCACCACCTACTAGCGCGCTAATTGACGAAGTGGCAATGATCGCGCCACCATGGCCCTGTTTCACCATCTGCCGCGCAGCAGCCTGAGAAACCATGAAACTACCTTCGTAATTTACAGCCGACACCCTTCGCATGACATCAATCGGAATATCCAAAAACGAGTGGAAAGGACAAATCCCAGCATTCGATGACAATACATCCACTTTGCCAAACTCCGCGACTGCGGCATCAACAATTTTCTGTCCGGTATTGGGGTCAGCAACATTACCCTCAATTGCAATCGCGCGGCGCCCTGACGCTTCAATGTCGGCTAAAACGGCCTCAATTCCATCCGTTTGACCAAGTTCGGCATCATTTTCGCTGAAATAATTGATGACCACATCAGCGCCTGCCTGAGCCATGGCGCGAGATATACCTGCACCTATTCCGCGGGAACCTCCGGTTACAATCACACATTTGTCTTTCAGAAGCATCGCGCTGGTCCTTTTTTGTGAGTGCTATAGCAATCTCCCATGTTACCCGTCATATCCAGAGAGACAGACCGTGTTGTTTTGCTAAGCGAGAGTTTTCGGTTCATCTTATTCCTTGAGGGAATGAGTGATGAAAATGAATACATGGCCGAATAGATCGAAAGAATCTGGGTCATCGGATCGGAGTGAAGCCAGGCAGCACAAAACTCACCCCAAGCCCTGGATCATCGCTGAGCGTGATCTCGCCGTTGAAAGGTATGGCTGCACCATCAAAGAGGGGTTTTTCCTCATGCTCCTCATACGCCGGAACTGGGAAATATTCGACCATGCCGATGGTATCGTCACTTGCTGCCAGGTGCAGTGTGGGGAGACCGTAGGCATGTGGGTACACGGAGAGTCCGGCTGCTTGCGCTAGAGTGCACACGCGCTGGGCCTCGCTGAACCCGCCGACCCGGCCGATATCGAATTGGATGATATCGAGGGCTTCGGCCTCAATCAACTGAGCGAATCCATAACGAGTGGTCTCGTGTTCGCCTGCAGCGATCGGTACCGGTGATGCCCGCCTTAACGTGGCGTAGTCTCTGATCTGATCGGGCATCAGTGGCTCCTCCACCCACTTCAGGTTGAACGGACCGAGCGCGTGGCACATCTGCAGCGCGTACTCGAGGTCCCAACCCATGTAGGCGTCTGCCATGATGTCGATATCGTCACCGACGGTTGAGCGAAGAAGCTCGACTATCTCAATGTTGCGGTTCATGCCCTCCCGTCCGTCTGCCGGACCGTGGAGAAACCGCATTTTCATGGCCTTAAATCCCCGGCTAACATAGCCAGCTGCTTCGCGGGTGAACTCGTCCTCATTAGTGAAGTGAAGCCCACTTGCATAAATAGGGATAGAACTCCGGGTCCTGCCACCGAGGAGTTGATGCACCGGTTGGCCCAAATGTTTGCCGGCGAGATCCCACAAAGCAATATCGATGCCGCTGATCGCGTGCAACGCAGGACCCTTTCGCCCGTAGGGCATGGTGCTTCGATACATCTGGTCCCAGAGCATATTGCGGTTGAGCGGGTTAGCTCCGAGCAATAACCTGCTGAGATGCTGATTGATGATGGAGCTGCTGGTGTGGCAGTAATCCTCGCACCATCCCGTGCCCACCAGACCGTCTTCGGTCTCGATCTCGACCACACACATAGAGTCGTTTGGGAACCAGCTCGATAGGGGATGTCGATACTCAGGGTATTTCGCCATGGGGGTGACCAGCTTGTGCTCATCTTGCCTGGCGGCGAAGTCACCCCAGAACGATGTGTCAACAGGGGTTACCTTTACTCTTGCTATCTTCATTATATTCTCCTTAAGGACGCTCAGTTTTCAGAGAGGTTTGTCGTTTGGAACAATCGTTTTCGGCAATAACGCGCCGTCATCTCTAAGAAAGATAAGGAGCACCGCCTGACTCAGCGCGCGTGCTCTTGGTTTCGGAATTATTCCGGGTAGACATTATTGACGGTTGCACCATCAAGAAAGACATGCTCTAGGTGAACTTCCTCCGGCACGGACTTGCCTTCCAGAATGTCCGCCGCAACTGACAAAGCCCAGTCGGGATACGTTTCAGGAAAGTAGGCAACACAGCCAAGGAAATTGTTGTCCTCGACGGGTGTGCGTGTCGCCGCTAAGCCAACATCGTCACAACCGAGACCAATGGCCACGCCCTCGCGCCCGGCTTGTGCCATCGCGTTAGACATACCATAGGCGCGCGGATCGTCAATGGCAGTCGCCAGAACAAAGCCGGCATTAGGACGGCCCGTCAGCCAGTCTGTAGTCTTGGTCAAGGCCTGATCCGTGGTGCCAGCGTCAATGAGTGCTTCGTGAATCCGATCCTCAGGAAGCTTACCACAAACCGTCTGAACTCCATCGGCAAAGCCTGACAAACGTTGATTCGCGGCGTCACCGTCGCCGGGGGCTACCCCAAGCAGAACCGAGACATCGTCGCAGCGTCCCAGAGCCTTGGCATGTTCAGCAGCCGCCTGACCGCCAATCAACCCACTGACGTAATTGTTGGCACCCAGAAAAATCGCATTGGGGTGCAGAACGTCAAGGGACAGGACGGGTATACCCACCTCGTTAAAGATATTCATCACAGCTGCTGCCGCGCCACTATGCCAGTTCGATTCGATCACGACATCCGCACCCTGCAGCGCGATCAGTTCAGCGCAAGACACCGCCTTCTCAGGCTTGTAGTCGTTGTCGCAATACACAACCTCGAACCCAAGTTCGTCGGCCAGCTCATAAAGCCGTTCATTGATTGCATAGGAAAACGGGATCGCAGCCCAGCCTTCGGCGAAACCTACCCTTGAACCTTCTGGCAGTGCGCGCAGGTTAAGCGCATAGGGCGCAGAGGCATCCCCTGATACCACATCGTACTTGCTCGTCTCGGTATTATAGGACCAAAGCGAAAGTTCTTCAGGCAAAAGCGCGCCTGGGGTTCCACCTTGCCTGCTCGCTTCAAAGTCAGCTGCCGATACGACAGGGGATATGACCGCGCCACAAAGCAGGACGCACAGCGGCGCCAATTTAAATAATTTTGAAATTTTTCTCATGATTTTTCTCCTTTTTTTAAAAATCAAATTAAGTATAACACCAATTTAGACTACATGATATATAATATATAGAATATTATATTTTTTGTATTTATTCATGGTATCTTATCAATCATGGGTAATAATTTTCGTAAATCAAAACGAAATTATATAAAAAAAAATAGATATGATATATTGTATTATTTAAATTTTTAATAGGGCATAACATGAAAAGTAAAAAACTGATTCAATCGATTATGGTTTCAGCATTAATCGGTTTGAGTTCGACATCTGTTTCAGCTGAAAAGTATCCCAACTGGGCTTTGTCAGTCGCGGTGGACATTCTGGAAGACAAGACCGTGCCGCAGGAAGTTTACCTTGAGCATGTCTTTCTTGATGGTGGAAGCATTAATAATGTCTAGCCGGAATAAGTCCGAAACCAAGAGCAAACGCGCTGACAAAAGCGCCCGTGCTCCGCTGATCGAGCTGTCGGGCATCACCAAGTCGTTTGGCAATGTCGATGCGCTCTCCGGCGTCGATCTGAAGATCGGCGAGGCTGAATCGGTCGGCATCATCGGCGACAACGGCGCAGGCAAGTCGACCCTAGTGAAACTCCTGTCCGGCGTCTATCCAGCAACTGGCGGCACAATGAAGTTCCGGGGGCGCGAGGTGCGGTTCAAAAGCCCGCTTGATGCGCGCAAGAACGGGATCGAGATGATCTATCAGGACCTTGCCCTGTGCGAGGATCTCAACGTGGCCCAAAACATCTTTCTGGGTCGCGAGATCAAGAAAAACTACGGCCC
>Ga0209383_1001465_pt1 | contig 14683 bp, 16 predicted proteins | sample CoawatmetaG02DNA_FD_187510 | JGI IMG/M metagenome (GOLD analysis project Ga0209383, IMG submission 187510) | Marine microbial communities from the West Antarctic Peninsula - Coastal water metaG029-DNA (SPAdes) (version 2) | ecosystem: Environmental > Aquatic > Marine > Coastal ... | reverse complement strand
ATTTTTTATCACCATTATAACTATTCCCTTTGCTTGGTTTTTTTTATCAGCAGAACTACTAGAAAATTTTGGCCAGTCATTAGTAGCATTAAATTTTTTTTCATCAAATATTCTATTTTTTTTAACTACATGGGGATACTTTGATTTATCATCAGAATTAAAACCTTTAATTCATACATGGAGCTTGGCAGTTGAGGAACAATATTATCTATTATTTCCCTTTTTGGCAATTTTTTTTATTAAAAATTTTGAAAAATATTTTTCATATTTATTAATCATATTAATAATTCTTAGTTTTTACATTGGCTACAATGAAAATTTTTTTATATTTAATATCGATACGGTCGAAATTGAGACATACCAAATACCTTTTGCAGGAAAGTCTTGGGCTTCATTTTATCTTTTACCTGGAAGAGTGTGGGAGTTAATGTTAGGAGCAAGTGCCTCTGTATATTTGATAAAAAATCCAGACAAATCTAATAACTTATTATCTATTATCGGATTTATATTGATAATTTCATCTTTTTGTTTCGATCTAATACCCTCTGATAAATATGTTTTAAATAGTTTGCCCCCGGCATTGGGTACTTTTCTGATAATAATGTTTGCTAACTTTGATAGTTCAATAATAAAAAAAATTTTAAGCAATAAAATCTTAATATTCTTGGGTTTAATCTCATATAGTATTTATTTATGGCATCAGCCTATTTTTTCTTTAGTTAGAATTTATAATAATAACACCATTTTAAATTTACAACAGATCTCAATTTTAGTTACATTAATAATTATATTATCTTATCTTTCTTGGAAATATATTGAAACACCGAATAGAAATATGAAACTGGTAACTAAAATTATCTTTTTTAAAAAAATCTTTTTAATGTTTTTTATTATTTTATTTTTTGGTTTATTTTTTCATTTTAGTGAAGGTTCTTATAAACTTAACAAGTATAAAAAAATGTACCCCTCAATAGAATTTGAAAGAGACTTAAGTATAAAGAAATATTTTAGTTACCTAGAAGAGAACAAAAATAATTTTGATAATTTAATAAATAACAATAAAATTAAAGTCTTTATATTAGGGGATTCTCATGCACAGGATTTATTTATTATTTTAAATAAACAAGAAAAATTAAGAGAAAAATTCATATTTTCTTATTCAGTAAATTATAATATTAAAAATATAAATTCTAAAGATTATAAAATATCAGATATAGTCATTATAACATACTCATCTATTTTTGACCAAGATCTTAAATATTTCTATAAAATAAATGAAAAGTTCAAAAATGATAATAAGTTATTTTATGTAACCACTGCCTCACCTTCCTTTAATGTTATTGGTGATGATCCACTAACCGCTATTATTCATAAATGGCATCTAACAAATAAATCTAAAATAAAAAAGATAGAAATAGACCAATATGCCTATGATTTTATTAATAAAGAAAAATTAAAGAAAAATGATAAATTAATAGCGACACTTGATAAAATGGAAATAAAATATCTAAATAGATTAGATTATGCCTGCCCCAAAATTGATGAAAAAAAATGTCATGCCATTACTAAAGATTTTAAAAAAATTTATTTTGATGAAAACCACATTACTATAGAGGGAGCTAAATACTTTGGAGACCTAATATATGATATTGGTTGGTTAGATAAAATTTTAATTGAATAGCATTTATCTTTTTTAATTTGAACTCTCGATTTGAAATAAATAAATCTACAGTTCAAAAATGTGAGGTAATAAAGAGTTTTCATAAGTCACATTACTCAGTAATGATCTATCGTAATACAACTTAAAATTAGTCAATATTATTTTAATCATTCTTTTCACAATCATACTCATATATACTCATTTGATCAGTTATGATGGTTCCAAGAAATGTTCTTCTAAAGTTTTTTACTTTATGTTTTGCACTTATTTTTTCACAACGTGATATTGCTATATTAACTAGCTTAGTTGAGCTTTTACCAAATAGAATATGGTCACTTATGCTTCCTCCAGTTTTTGTTTCAAAAGAAGAGGTAAGTAAACTTGAATTATCTTTATTATAAATACCAACATGTTTGGCACATCCACTTAGTAAAAAACCTAAAATAATAATCGGTAAAAAAAATTTCATAGATTGATCTCCTTTTTTTTAATTATTAGAAATTTCTTTTCAAAACTTTTTAGTCTTAATTATTTATAGGTTTTTCCTTTATTCAGTAAATAAAACCTAAACTTTTAGAATCTTCTAAAACTAAAACAATTAATTTATCTTTTAACAATTTGATATCTCTGATTCTATCATTAATAAAAATCTTCTGCAATTTTACAAATTTATCCTTTTTTAAATCTAAGCCAAGATGATATAAAGCCTTCCCGTATCGTAATCCTCCCCCACTTAAACAAGATAAAAGATAACTATTTTTATTATTATCTATTAAACCTTGGGGTACTTTTATCAAATTAGACATTCCACAATTAACAAAATTAAAATGAAAAGCAGGTTCAGCAAATCCATATTTTAAATGATTTGATGTTTTAATCCCCCCCCTCCTCCTACCGTCCCGTATGAAGCGATTGGCCAACCATAATTTTTACCTTCTTTAATTATATTAACTTCATCACCACCATCAGGACCATGTTCCGTTGCTAAGACTATACCGTTATCTTTATCTAAAAATAGACCTTGTGGGTTACGATGACCCGAAGAAAAAATTTTATAATTTTTAGTAATTTTATTAATTTTAATTATTTTACCAAAAAGAGATTTTTTATTTTGTGCTAATTTAGGATAACCAAAGTCTGGGCTGGTAATAAGCAAATTATTTTCATCAAAATTTATTATTCTACCAGCTGAATGTAATAAATCAGCCTCAGGTCTTAGATCATCTCTAGCAAAAAAAAATTCTTTAAAAATTAAATTTTTTTTAGATAAATCCGCTTTTAAAATTTTGTATGTGAAGTGATCTGTATCATTTGTTACTACTTTGTGTGTAATGAATAAATATAAATCATTTTTATCTATTAAGCCATCTTTTACAAAATTTCTTTCATAACCCCATTTAGATGGAATTTTAAAATTATCTAAATTGTTTTTAATTAATTCAAAATTAAGACCATCTAAACTTTTTTTAATATAATTTTGATCCACTTCATTAGATATAAATATCTTACCCAATCCTGTTATAAACAATATTTTACCATCTATGAAATTAATTGATCCAAAAGGTCTTTCGGATTCTCCACCTAGAAATTTTTTATTAGAATCTTTGAAACTATGTTTAAAAAAATTTAATTTTTTACTGTTAGATAAAATATAACCTTTTTCTAATCTTTTACTTTCAATTTTGTTGAGCATTAAAATTGGGGCAATTAAGGCTTCACTAAGTCCTTTTTCTGATTTAGTTTTTTGAAATTCATTAATTATTGAAGTAAAATTTTTTTCATCAAGTAAAGGTGGTAACGTGCTAACAATCTCACTTGTTCTTTCATATTTTTCTAATATTGATTTATAAATTTTATTTTCAAAATACACCCCATTATATAAAATCATAAAGAGTATTGAAAAAAAGAAAGTTAAGATAAATAATAAAACATATATTTTTTTTTTCATAAATGATAAATGTTAATACTTTAACTATCTAGGTATTTAAAGTTTCTTTTCTTGTTTGTTCAATTTTTATTTTTTTATATAAGCTATTTTTTTTATCATACAATAAATTAAATATAATTTTTTTATTGACTTGTATAATAATTTTTTTTGCATTTCTTACCTCAAAATTATCTGCCACAGCACTGATAGGTCTTTTATTTGGATCTAAATTTTTAATTATTATTCTAAATTTGTCACTAACAATTGTCCCTCTCCATCTTCTGGGTCTAAATGGGCTAATAGGCGTTATAGCTAATTTTTTTGAATCTAAATCTAAAATAGGTCCATGTGCTGATAAATTATAAGCAGTACTTCCAGCAGGTGTTGAAACCAGAACGCCATCAGAAATTAATTTCTTAATTATATTTTTTTTATTTGTGGTTATTGAGATTGATGAGGCTTGTTTGCTTTGTCTTAATATTGAAACTTCATTAATAGCTATCGATTTCTTCACAAGTTTACTTTTAGTTGCAACTGTCATTTGTAATGGGTAAATTTTGATACTAGTAGAAGTTTTAAAATTTTTTAAAAAATTTTTATTAGAAAATTTATTCATTAAAAAGCCATAGTTTCCAGAATTAATCCCATAAAAAGGTTTTTTAAATTGGTATAATCTTTTTAATGTTTGCAGCATAAAACCATCTCCACCAAGTACAATTATTATGTTCGATTTTTTTAAAGTTGTAATATTAATTTTCTTTATTAAGAGAGATTTAATCTTTAAAGATACTTTTGTTTTATCTGATACTAAATAAATTCTATCTCTCATTTAATGGTGCCCTCGGCCAGACTCGAACTGGCACTCCAAAAAGGCACGGATTTTAAGTCCGTTGTGTCTACCAATTTCACCACGAGGGCATAAATGAATTTCATGAGTATTTATGCTAATATTTATAATTGAACAAGTCTAATAAGTAAAATTTTTTTATTTATACCATAATATCTAGTGTCATAAATCAACAAAGCCCTGTTCTACAGTTAAACCATTGCTATTTTTTTAATTTTGTTTCGGCACTTTTAGAAATCGTTATTAATCTTAAAACTTTTTATATCAATAATCCATTTATTTAATAACTTTAATTCTTTTTTATCAATTAATTTTTGATCACAAAATAATTCATAACATTTAATTAAATTATAAAATAAGTTTTTAGTTCCCTTTTTTAGTTTTAATTTAATTAAACTTTGAACAATATGATTATTATTTAAATAACCAGGAATTTCATCTTTAAAATCTTTCATCAGATCATGATCATTACGATTATGAGTAACAGTTGAATTTGAGTGTAAAATACTCCAATTATTTTCCCAGCAAATTCTTTGTGCTATAAAACTTCTCCATATGTCTGCCATTCTGAAAGTAGTAAATGAAGGTAGGTATAGCAATGGGAATGCAATTTGATGCCATACTGTATTTTGACTATTAAATGGACACCAAGAATTCTTTCCTAGAGCTATATCATTTGAATTTTTAAATCTAAAAGGTATTTTTTTGGTAAGTCTATAAATAGCATCAACATCTGGGTTATCATTAGCTAATCTTTGATTGATTGGGCAAATAGAAATACTTTTATTTAACTTTATATTTGATCTATCTTTTTTTATTTCAGATAAAGGAAAACCACGTGGCCAAATTTGTTCTTTAGTAAAATAATTATATACATTTACCCACCCACCATTTTTAATGTGTATATTATTTTTTCTAACTGGTTTTGTTAAAAAAAAATTATTAAGTGGTTCGTTATCATCATCAACATCAAATATTATATTTGCTTTATTTTTCATAGCTAGCAAAAATCCAATATTTTTTCTTGAATAACTATTTTCGGGACAACCTGATGTGTATGAAAGATCTAATTTTTTCTGTTCTTTTAAAGATAAAAAAATTGAGTTTTTCATTTTGAACTCTTTTGGAGATTTTTTATCACCAATAATGAGAAGTTTAACTCCATTTTTGTGTGATTGATTTCTTATTTTTTTTAAACAAACAGTCGGTTTTGCAATTGAGGTGATTATTAAATATTTATTCATAATGATAAGATATTACTATTAGTTGGATTTTGAATATAATCTATTTATTTTTTCTAGTATTTTCTCTAAATCTACACTCAAACAATGTTTTTACATACCTAAGTTTATTAAAAAAACTGTTTGTTGATTGACCCTCTGTTCTTCTAATAAAATTATATGGTATTTCTTTTATTTTAATTCCTCTTTTGATTGGTATTAATATTGATTCCAGGGAAAAGCTTTGATTAAAATTTTTAAATTTAATACTTTTCATTAATCTTGTTGGGTATATACGATAGCCAACTGTATAATCAGTCAAATTCGTAAAAAATAATATTGAAGTAAATTTCTGAAAGATCCAATTAAGAATATAGTCTATCATTGGATATTGATTTGACCAATTACCTGCAAGCCATCTAGAGCATGAAACAATTAATCTTTCAGAGTCACCAACTTCACGAATTAAATTTTTTACTTCTTTAGGGTCAGTTTCACCGTCTGCATCACATAAAATAAAAAATTTAGAACTAACTAAGCTAATTCCAAATATTGAAGCACCACCGTAACCAGGAAATTTTTTAGGTTGATAAAAGTGAGATAGAATATTTTTATAAATCTTTTTTAATTTTTTTATAGTTTTTAAACAACCTGCACTAACATTTTTAGGTGTAATAATTATAAATTTATTTATATTTTTTTTGTTATCATTAAAAATTGTGTCCACTGTTTTTTTTAAAATTTTTTCTTCATTGGTGGCTAAAATAATTATTGTAATTTTTTTTTTATTTTTATTTTGCATAAATTTAAATATATTTATTTATTATAAATTAATGCTTTCTTTAGATATTTTTTATCAAGAGCACAATCTTTATATCCTTGCTTAACTATACTTAAATAGCGTTCTGTAGGAAATTTAAAAGGTAATTTTTTAACCATAATATATGTCATGACTTTTTTAGAGTAATAATAAAAATATAATTTTTTATATAAAATTGGATAATCTTCATACATATCTAATTTTTTTTCATCAATTTTAGAAATATTAAATAAAGCTCCAGGTACTATTGAATTTTTTTTGAACTCTATATCTGCAGCCCTATATTTACTTCTAAAGTTTAATTTAAAACCTTTTAAATTAATTTTCTTTAAGAAAACACTGTCTTTGCATCTTCTTTTCATTTGAAAGTGATTTAAATTACTACCATAAGCAAAATAAAGCATCTAATTATCTTATAACAACTTCAATTTTTTTTTGATTAACAAATTCTAAAATTTCAGAACTGCATTTGTCAATTTTAAGTTTGTTTTCAGAACGTATCACTATTGATACACCCAATTTACCTGCCTGAAAAAAAGGATAACTGCCAATTTCTACATCTTTATTATTATCTTGAACATTTGTTAATGAATTTGCAATTTCACTTTCAACAGTTTTTAAACTTATTGTGTAACTTAATATTGGTTCTCCCCCTACTATCTTATTTTTTAATCCACCCAACATTGATTTTAAAATTGATGGGACACCTGGCAAACAAAAAACATTTTCAATATTAAATCCTGGTGCACCGCTTGTTGGATTTAATATTAAATTAGCATCACGTGGCATCCATACCATTTTTTGTCGACCTTCATTGAACTCTCCTACCTTATAATAAGCTTCTAATATTTTAAAAGCTTCTTTGTGAATTTCATACTTAAGGTTAAATGCTTTTGAAATAGATTGCGCAGTAATATCATCATGTGTTGGGCCAATGCCACCAGTTGTAAATACATAATTATTAACTTTTCTTAAATGATTAACGGTCTCGACAATTATATTTTCGATGTCTGGGATAACTCTTACCTCATTAACTTTTATACCAATTGAATTCAACCATTGGGCAATTGTGCTAGTATTAGTGTCTTGTGTTCTTCCAGATAGAATTTCATTGCCAATAATAAGTATTGCGGCATTAAATTTTGTATTTTGATTCATTATTAAATATATAATTTAAATATGGAATTTACCAAACCTTTAATTAAAGGCAAACTTATCAAACGATATAAGAGATTTTTTACTGACATTAAACTTGATAAAGAAATTATTACAGCACATTGTCCTAATACTGGATCCATGAAGGGTTTACTGGGTGAAGGAAATGAGGTTTATGTATCTAAAAATGACAATCCTAAAAGAAAGTTAAAATATACTCTTGAGATAATTAAAGTTAAAAAAAATTTAGTAGGTGTTAATACCCATTTAGCAAATAAAATTGCCTTCCACGGTTTATCAAATAATCTAGTTAAAGAAATTGCAAATAATGATAATATAAAGCCTGAAGTGTTTTTTGATAAAGAAACACGATTTGATTTTCTTGTTGAAAAAAATAAACAAAAAATATTTGTAGAAGTTAAGAATGTTACTTTATTTAGAGAGGATAAAACTGCAGAATTTCCAGATGCGGTTACTACTAGAGGTTCAAAACATTTAAAAACCCTTATAGAAGCTGTTAAAAAAGGTTATAAATCCTATCTATTATTCTTGGTTCAAATACAGGGTGTTAATAATTTTAAAATAGCAAAAGACATTGATAAAGAATATTATGAAAATTATTTACTTGCAAAAAAAGCAGGAGTTATTTTTTTGGCATATCAATGTAAAATAAGTTCTAAAGAAATTAAAATAGATAAAAAAATTAAAATTATTAATGCCTAATTATTTAGAAAAATTTGAAAAAATGAGAGTTGCTGGAAATCTTGCAGCAAGAACTCTTGATATGCTTACAGATAATATTAAGCCAGGTGTAACTACTGAGTTTGTAGATAAATTAGGATATGAATTTATAAGAGACAATGGTGGTTACTCAGCTCCACTTTTTTATAGAGGGTTTAAAAAATCATTATGCACATCTTTAAACCATGTTGTCTGTCATGGTATACCTTCTGATAGGATTTTGGTTGAAGGTGATGCTTTAAATGTGGATGTGACAGCTATAATTGATGAGCATTATGGTGACACTAGTAGAATGTTTCGTATTGGCAAAACTCCTGTTAAAGTTAATAACTTAATTGATGCCACATACGAGTCGATGATGAGAGCAATAAACTTACTAAAGCCAGGATTAAAGTTAGGTGACATTGGATACGAAATACAATCTTTTGTTGAAAAGAAAGGTTACTCAGTTGTTAGGGATTTTTGTGGTCACGGAATAAGCACAACATTTCACGAACCACCAAATGTTTTACATTATGGAAGAAGAAATACGGGAATGGAGCTTAGACCCGGTATGACTTTTACAATTGAACCCATGATAAATACCGGTGAATGGGATGTGAAAATGCTAAAAGATGGCTGGACAGCAGTTACAAAAGATAAATCTTTATCAGCACAATTTGAGCATACGCTAGGTATTACTGAAAATGGTTATGAAATCTTTACAGAATCTGTTAAAGGTTATTCTAAGCCCCCTTATTTATAATTAATGATTGAAAGATATTCTAGAAAACAACTTACTGACATATGGTCAGAAGAAAATAAATACCAAATTTGGCTCGATGTAGAAGTTGCAGCAGCAGAAGCAATGGAAAAATTAGGTCAAATTCCTAAAGGTGTTGCTTCTGTAGTTAGAAAAAAAGCTAAAATAAATGTCAAAAGAATTCACCGAATTGAGAGTAAAGTTAAACATGATGTAATAGCATTTTTAACCTCTGTTACAGAAAAAGCAGGGATTAAAGCAAGATACCTTCATCAGGGAATGACGTCCTCTGATGTTCTTGATACAAGTTTAAATATTCAATTAGTTCAATCAGGTAAAATTCTAATAGCTGATATCGATCAAGTTCTAAAAGTATTAAGGAAACAAGCCAAAAAATATAAATACACTCCTTGTATGGGTAGAAGTCATGGAATTCATGCTGAGCCTATTACATTTGGTTTAAAATTAGCTTCATTTTATGAAGAATTTAAGAGAAATAGAAAAAGATTAGTGGATGCAATTAATGAAATTTCAACATGTGCAATCTCTGGTGCGGTAGGTACATTTGCAAATATTGATCCTAATGTTGAAAAACATGTGGCAAAAAAACTTGGTTTAAGAATTGAACCCATCTCTACTCAAGTAATACCAAGAGATAGGCATGCTTTTTACTTTTCTATTCTTGGGATTATCGCTGGATCAGTTGAAAGAGTTGCGATTGAAATTAGACATTTACAAAGAACAGAAGTTTATGAAGTGCAAGAATTTTTTTCAAAAGATCAAAAGGGTTCCTCAGCGATGCCACATAAAAAAAATCCAATATTAAGTGAAAATTTAACAGGCCTTGCAAGAATGGTTAGAAGTGCAGTTATCCCTGCCTTAGAAAATATTGCGCTATGGCATGAAAGAGATATTTCTCACTCGAGTGTTGAAAGAAATATTGGTCCTGATGCAAACATAACTTTGGACTTTGCTTTAGTTAGACTTAGTAATGTTTTAAATAAAATGATTGTCTATCCAAAAAAAATGATTGAAAATTTAAATATAACTAAAGGTTTAATTTTTTCACAAGAAGTAATGTTAGAATTAACAAAATCAGGATTGAGCCGTGAACAATCTTACATAATGGTTCAAAACTATGCAAAAAAATGTTTTGCAGAAAATCTAAATTTATTCGATGTTATTTCTAATGATGAATACATAATGACTAAAATTTCCTCAAAAAGATTGAAAGCTATATTTAATTATTCATCACACTTTAAAAATGTAGATTTAATCTTTAGAAGAGTTTTTAAATAATGAAAAAAGGTAAGAAATTATATGAAGGTAAGGCTAAAATAATTTATGCAACATCAGATAAAAATTTAGTTATTCAATATTTTAAAGATGATGCAACAGCTTTTAATAATTTAAAAAAATCAACTATTGAAGGCAAAGGTGTTTTAAACAACAGAATATCTGAACATATTTTATCAAACTTAACTCAAATTGGGATTAAAAATCATTTAGTTAAAAGATTAAATATGAGAGAACAGGTTATAAAATTAGTAGAAATTATTCCTATTGAATTTATTGTTCGTAATGTTGCGACAGGTTCTATTACTAAAAGACTTGGTATTGAGGATGGAACTGTTTTAAAACAGCCTCTATTAGAATACTGCTTAAAAGATGATAAATTAGGTGATCCACTTATTGCAGAAGAACATATTTTAGCTTTTGATTGGGCTACAAAATCTGAATTAGAAAAGGTAAAAAAAGAGATCCTAAGAATTAATGACTTTATGATGGGAATGTTTAGAGGTGTTGGAATTAAACTAATTGATTTTAAACTTGAATTTGGACGACTTAAAGAAAATGGTAAAAATGAAGTTATTTTAGCTGATGAAATTAGTCCTGATACTTGTAGATTGTGGGACAGTATTACTGATAAAAAGCTTGATAAGGACAGATTTCGTAAAGACTTAGGTGATTTGATTCCTGCTTACACTGAGGTTGCTAAAAGACTTGGTATTTTACACGAACAATCAAATTTAAGTGCTGTTAATGTTACGAAATTAAGATCAATAAAAAAAAGAAAATAATATGAAAATATCTGTAGTTATAACTCTTAAGAAAGATGTTTTAGATCCTCAAGGTAAAGTTATTCATCAAACATTAGATGGCATGGGATTTGATGATATCGATGAAGTAAGACAAGGAAAATATTTTGAAATTGATACAAAAGAAAAAGATAAGAAAAAAGCTGAAGCAAAAGTTGAGGAGATGTGTAAAAAACTTTTAGCAAATTTAGTAATTGAAGACTTTGAAATTATTAGGTCACAATAATAGATAATGCATTCATCCGTAATAACTTTTCCTGGATCTAATTGTGACAGAGACATGGATGTTGCCTTAAAAAAATTTGGCTTTAAGAATAAAATGGTTTGGCATGATGATGTAGAACTACCAAAAAGTGATTTAGTAGTTTTACCAGGTGGTTTTTCATATGGTGACTATCTTAGATGTGGAAGTATGGCATCAAAATCGAAAATTATGAAATCTCTTTTAAACTTTGCTCAAGGTGGTGGCAAAGTTATGGGGATATGTAACGGTTTTCAAATTTTAGTTGAGTCTGGTTTGTTGCCAGGTGTGCTTCTTAGAAATAAATACCTAGAGTTTATTTGCAAAAATGTTTTTGTTAAGGCTAACAATGAAGATAACTCTTATTTTAAAGATAATAAAAAAGAAGTTTATGAGTTTCATATAGCTCATAATGAAGGAAATTATTTTTGCTCTAATAAGCAAATTAAAGAAATTAATGATAATAACCAAATAGCTTTATTTTACTCAGATGAAAACGGAAATGTTAATGAACAATCTAATCCTAACGGTTCATTACAAAATATAGCTGGTATATTTAATAAACAAAAAAATGTTTTAGGAATGATGCCTCACCCTGAAAGAATGATAGACCCTGCTCTATCAGGCGAAGATGGTTCAATATTTTTTGAAAACTTAATTAATAATTTAAAATAATGATAGTTAACGAACAACTTGCAATTGATCATGGTTTAAAAAAAGATGAATATAAAAAGATCTGTGATTTATTAAAAAGAGTTCCCAACATTACCGAACTAGGTATTTTCTCAGCAATGTGGAATGAACATTGTTCTTATAAATCTTCAAGATTTCATCTTAAAAACCTTCCCACTAAAGGAAAGAACGTTATTCAAGGACCTGGCGAGAATGCTGGTGTAATTGATATTGGTGATGATGATGCAATTGTATTTAAAATTGAAAGTCATAATCACCCTTCATTTATTGAGCCCTATCAAGGTGCTGCAACTGGTGTTGGTGGTATTATGAGAGATGTCTTTACAATGGGTGCAAGACCAATAGCTAGTTTAAACTCAATTCATTTTGGCTTACCTCAGCATAAAAAGACTAAAAATTTATTACGTGGCGTTGTTCACGGTATAGGTGGATATGGTAATTGCATGGGTGTTCCAACAATTGCAGGACAAACTAGTTTTGACGAGTCTTATAATGGTAACATTTTAGTAAATGCGATGACCTTAGGTCATGTTAAAAAAGATAAAATTTTTTATTCAAAAGCTGCAGGTTTAGGAAAACCTGTGATCTATGTTGGTTCAAAAACAGGTCGTGATGGAATTCATGGTGCTAGTATGGCATCAGCTTCTTTTGATGATAAAATTGAAGAGAAAAAACCAACCGTTCAAGTTGGAGATCCTTTTACAGAAAAACTATTATTAGAAGCCTGTTTAGAGTTAATGGCAGGAGATTCAATAATAGCCATTCAAGATATGGGTGCTGCAGGATTAACTTCTTCAAGTATTGAAATGGCTTCAAAAGGAAATTTAGGAATTGAAATCAATTTAAATAAAGTTCCTTGCAGAGAGGCAAATATGACCCCTTATGAAATCATGTTATCAGAAAGCCAAGAGCGGATGCTTATTGTTTTAGAAAACGGTAAAGAAGAAATGGCTAAAAAAATATTTGATAAATGGAATTTAGACTTTGCTGTAATTGGCAAAACAACAAAAAGTAAAAAAATTGAACTTTATTTTGATGAAGAAAAAGTAGCAGACATTCCTGTTAATACATTAGTTGAAAACTCACCTATGTATAACCGTAAATGGAAAAAAACCAAACTACCAAAAAAAATAAAAATTAAGAAAGAACAATTTAAAAATTTAAAAATAAAGAATGTTTTAAACAAAATCCTATCTAATCCAAATGTATGCAGTAAGGAATGGATTTGGCAGCAGTATGATCATACTGTTATGGGTGACACAATTCAAAAACCTGGTGGAGATGCGGGTGTAGTTAGAGTTCATGGTACCAATAAAGCTGTTGCAGCATCTGTAGACTCATCTGCCGTATATTGTTGGGCTCACCCTTTAAGTGGTGGAAAACAAATTGTCTGTGAAAGTTGGAGAAATTTAATTTCAGTTGGTGCAAAACCTATTGCAATTACCAACTGTTTAAATTTTGGTAGTCCTGAAAATGAAGAAAATATGGGTGAGTTTGTTGAGTGTGTTCAAGGCTTAGGCGAAGCGAGTGCTTACTTAGAGTTCCCAGTAGTGTCAGGAAATGTTTCATTTTATAACCAAACTAAAGATATTGGAATTAAACCTACACCAGTAATTGGTGGTGTAGGTTTAATTAAAGAATTTAAAAATATGATTACAATGGACTTGAAAAAAATTGATAATCTAATATTGGTTATAGGAAAAACTGAAGGTCACTTAGATCAAAGTTTATTTGCAAGAGAAATTTTAAATGAAAAAAATGGACCACCCCCTGAAATTAATCTTTTTAATGAAAAAAATAATGGTGAGACAATATTAAAGCTTATTGAAAAAAAATTTATTAAAGCTGCTCATGATGTCTCTTTAGGTGGTATAATTACATCTCTATCAAAAATGTGTATTAAAGGAAAAAAAGGGGTTACCCTTAAAAAGCCTAAGTACCTAATTAATCAGTTAGAATACTTATTTGGTGAAGACCAAGGAAGATACATTATTGAGATTAGTAAAATTGATCTTGAAAATACTGCTAAGATACTTCAAGAAAACTCAGTACATTTTGATGAACTTGGATCAGTAAATGATGATAGTTTAATAATTGATGATAAGACAAAAGTATCAATTGACGATTTGATTAAATCACATACAAATTGGTTAACTAATTACATGAAAAATTAATATGGCCATGGATATAAAAGAAGTTGAAACACTTATAAAAGAAGCTTTACCAGATGCTATAATAGAAATTCAAGACTTAGCAGGAGATAGCAATCACTACTCAGCAACAATTACTTCAAGTAAATTTTCTGGAAAAAGCAAAATTGAGCAACACAAGATGGTATACAATTCTTTAAAAGGAAAAATGGGTAACGAACTTCACGCATTAGCAATTAAAACAAAGGAGCAATAATGGATGATAATACAAAAAATTTAATTCAAAGTCATATAGATACCAACGAAGTATGTTTATTTATGAAAGGAACACCAGATGCTCCTCAATGTGGATTTTCCATGGCTATATCAAACATGTTAAAAATTTTAG
>Ga0209383_1001463_pt1 | contig 14698 bp, 13 predicted proteins | sample CoawatmetaG02DNA_FD_187510 | JGI IMG/M metagenome (GOLD analysis project Ga0209383, IMG submission 187510) | Marine microbial communities from the West Antarctic Peninsula - Coastal water metaG029-DNA (SPAdes) (version 2) | ecosystem: Environmental > Aquatic > Marine > Coastal ... | reverse complement strand
CTGCTGCAATATCTTTTTTATCTACTTGAATTCTTTCCATCTTAGGGGTGTTTTTAGAAAGCTCTTTTCTAGACTCTGTTAAAGCTTTTGCCATTTCACCTAAAATATGAATTCTTCCTTCTTTAGCTTGATCTAAAGCTTTCTCCATAATGTCAAATGTAATACCTGTAATCTTGATATCCATTTGAAGAGAAGTAATTCCATCTTTAGTTCCCGCTACTTTAAAGTCCATATCTCCAAGATGATCTTCATCTCCCAAAATATCACTGAGGATTGAATAGTCATCACCCTCTTTAATAAGTCCCATTGCAATACCAGCAATCGGTGTTTTAATCGGTACACCTGCATCCATAAGTGCAAGCGATGCTCCACATACAGTTGCCATAGAGGACGAACCATTTGATTCTGTAATCTCAGACACAATTCTAAATGTGTAAGGAAATTCTTCCTTAGAAGGAAGTGAAGAATTAATTGCTCTCCATGCTAATTTACCATGCCCAATTTCTCTTCTTCCAGTTCCAATACGTCCAACTTCTCCAACAGAGTAAGGTGGGAAGTTATAGTGAAGCATAAATCTTGATCGCTCAGCTCCATCTAAAGTTTCTAATCTTTGCTCATCATCTGAAGTTCCTAAAGTAGTCACCACTAAAGCTTGTGTTTCTCCTCTTGTAAACAATGAAGAACCATGCACCTTGGGTAAAACACCCACTTCACATTTAATATCTCGAACTTCGTTTAGTTTTCTTCTATCAATTCTTTTTGAATCTTTTAAAATTTGTGTTCGTACAATTTTTTTCTCAACACTTTTGAATTGATCTCCGATTTCAACTTTAGAATAAGTCTCATCGCCTTCAAACATAGCTGTTACTTTATCTTTAGCAGCAGCAATTAAACCAGTTCTAATTTGCTTGTCCGATTCATCGAAAGCTTTTTGCAAATCATCTGCTACGGCAGAAGAAATTTTGCCTTTAAGCTCAGAGTAATCTTTCTCTTCTATTTTCCATCTCTCTTTACCTGCCTCTTTTGCAAAATCTTTAATTAAATTAATGACTTCTTTGGCTTTGTCATGACCAAATTTAACCGCATCTAACATTTGTTTTTCTGATAGGCCTGAAGCTTCTGATTCAACCATCAATACAGCATCTTCCGTACCAGCAACAATTAATTCTAACTGTGAATCTTTAATTTGCTCTTTGGTTGGGTTTAAAACAAACTCTCCATCGATCATTCCTACTTTTGCAGCAGCTACAGGTCCCATAAAAGGAATTCCTGAAATAGCTAAAGCTGCAGAGCTTGCAATTAATGCTAATGCTTCTGGATCGTTTTCTTTGTCATATGATATTACTGTAGGTAGCACCTGAGTTTCATTTCTGAATGAACTCGGAAATAAAGGTCTAATTGGTCTATCAATTAATCTTGAAATTAATGTTTCAGCTTCTGTAGGTCTAGCTTCTCTTTTGAAGTAACCACCTGGGATTTTTCCAGCTGCATAATATTTTTCTTGGTAATTAACTGTTAAGGGGAAAAAATCCATATCTGGCTTTGCTTGTTTTGCTGCAACTGCAGTTGCCAAGATAACCGTCTCTCCACAAGTAAGCATAACCGCTCCGTCAGCTTGACGAGCTACTCTACCTGTTTCTAGTGTTAATTTTTTATCGCCCCAAGTAATTTCTTTTTTTGTGATATTGAACATAAGTTTCTATTTACGCAAACCTAACTGCTCTAAGACTTTCTTATAAATAGATGGCTCTTTTTTGCTCAAATATTCTAGTAATTTTTTTCTTCGAGTAATTATTCTGCTTAATCCTGTGTTTGAGTGTTTATCTTTTTTGTTTTTAGCAAAGTGCTCCGTTAGATACTTAACCCTCTCAGTTAAAATACCGATTTGAACTTCTGATGAACCGACGTCGGTTTTGTGTTTTTGCAATGATGCAATCACTTCTTTTTTTTCAATTTTTTTCTTTGGCATAATTTTTTATATATTTAAAATTCTTTTAGGATAAAAAAATCCAGACTTTAATTCTCCGAATGCGAGTACCTGGCTTTGATTTTGGGCAATTAAACTCTTAATATTTACTTCTCCAAACTCTTCCAACATGCTTACTTTCATTCCGTTTTTAATAAGCTTTATTCTTTCATCTTCTAATTTTATGGATGGTATATGTATCAAAACCTTTCGAATATCAAGCAAGTATTTATAAAAATCCTCTTTTTCAACGTTTTTTACTAAAAAATCCATAGTCAGTGTATTCTTTTTGGAGAAATGACTGTATCTGCTTCTTAGAATTTTAGATGCATGACCAAAAGTATTTAATGCATAAGCTAAATCTCTAGCTAAGCTTCTCACATAAGTTCCAGACCCACAACTAACCAAGAACGATGTTTTGTTTGCATAATGAGAAACAACTCTCAAATTAAAAATAATTACTTTTTGTGGCTTTAACTCAAATTCCTCATTATTTCTTGCTAAATCATAACATCTTTTTCCATTAATTTTTTTAGCTGAAAATTTTGGAGGGACTTGATCAATCTGTCCGATAAATAAATTTAATACTTTATTAATTTCTTCTATCGACGGAATAATTTCGGATACTTTGGTAGTTGTTCCTTCAGAATCTAGTGTGTTTGTTTCCTCGCCCCAAAAAACTTCAAATAAATAATTTTTTTTTGCTTCCGCTAGATAAGGAATAGACTTCGTAGCCTCACCAATGGCTATTGGCAGAACTCCTTCTGCTAGTGGGTCCAATGTTCCAGCGTGACCAATTTTTTTTAACTTAAATTTTGCTTTAATAACATTCAAACAATAAGTTGAGGTATAACCTTTAGGTTTATAAATATTAATCCAACCATTCATTTTGGTTCTAGGTTAGTAGAAATTAATTTTTCAATATTTTCAGCATAATCAAATGATTTATCAAGAACAAACCTTAAATCCGGTAAAAATTTTGCGCTCCAAGAACTCTTTACTCTTTTTTTAACTTCGTATGAAAATTGGTTTAAAGTTTTAAAAGCAATCTCTGATTTGTCTCCAGAAAGAGGAATAAAATAAACTATAGCGTGTCTTAAATCTGGACTTACCCTGACTTCTGTAATGGTAATATTTCTTGTTGAAATATCAGGAAGAACTATTTGATCTTTAATAAAAATATTTGCTATAATTTTTTTTAAATTTTCTCCTGCTTTTAACTGTCTTTGAGTTAATGGTTTTGAAGTATTTTCATAATCCATTAAATTTCTCTTTCGATTGTGATTGTCTTGAAGAACTCGATTACATCTCCTTTTTTAATATCATTAAAATCTTTAATAGACACACCACATTCTAAGCCTGCTTTTACTTCTTTTGCTTCATTCTTTTCTCTAAAAAGACTGTTTACTTTACCTGTATAAACTACGGCGCCATCACGAAGCAGTCTTAGCTCTGCATTATTTTTTATTTCACCTTCTATAACTTTAACACCAGCAACTTTACCAGCTTTTGAAACGCTAAATACTTCTAATACTTCACAAGTTCCTTGGCCTTGTTCTTCTGTCTCTGGAGCCAACAAACCAGATATTTTTTTAGTTATATGATCTAATGCTTCATAAATTATATTAAAGTAAAGTATTTCTAATTTATAACTTCTAGCTAAATCTTTTGCTTCCTTGTTTGGTCTAATGTTAAAACCCAACAAAATAGCATTCGAAGCTTTTGCTAAAGTGACATCTGTTTCTGTAATAGGTCCAACAGCTGATAAAATAATTTTAGTCTTAATGTTTTCGACTTTAATTTTTTCAATTGCATTAGCTAAAGCTTCTAGAGATCCATTAACGTCCGTTTTTAAAATAATATTAAATTCTTCTTCTGGATCAGAATCTCCAAAAATATCTGTTTTTTTGTTACCTGCTAATTTTTTATTTTTAAGCTCTTGTTGTCTGTACTCTACAATTTCTTCAACCTTAGAATCATTTTCTACTACAACAAAATCATCTCCTGCATTAGGAGCTCCCTGAAACCCTACAATTTCAACCGGCGTTGACGGACCTGCTTCTTTAATCAAGTCTCCTTTGTAATTATAAATAGCTCTTACTTTTCCATTAGAAGCGCCACTAACGAACAAGTCTCCCTTTTTCAAAGTACCTTTATAAATTAAAACTGTAGAAACTGGGCCTCTCCCTTTGTCTAGCCTTGATTCAATCACTACTCCTGCGGCTGCAATAGTAGGGTCTGCTTTCATATCTAAAATTTCTGATTGCAACAGAATTAACTCTTTTAATTTATCTAAGTTAGTTTTTTTTAATGCAGATATTTCTACGCTTAAAATATCTCCTCCCATTTCTTCAACGATCAGTTCATGCTCTAAAAGTTGGTTTCTAACTTTTGTAGGATCTGCACCTTGTAAATCACACTTATTAATAGCAACAATAATAGGCACTTGTGCCGCTTTAGCATGTTGAATAGCCTCTATAGTTTGAGGTTTAATTCCATCATTGGCTGCAACCACTAAAATTACAATATCTGTAATCTTGGATCCTCTAGCTCTCATTTCTGTAAATGCAGCATGTCCAGGTGTATCTATAAATGTAATTAAATTTTTATCATTCACATTTACTTGGTAAGCTCCTATATGCTGGGTAATACCACCATGCTCTGAATTCACCACGCTCGCATCTCTTAAAGAGTCTAAAAGAGATGTTTTTCCATGATCAACGTGTCCCATTACAGTAACAATCGGAGCTCTAGAAACTGCATTTTCCAAGTCTTTATCTTTAGATAAAATATCTTTCAGTAATTGATCTGGCTCTTCTTCTATAAGAATTTCATGTCCAAATTCTTTTACAATAAATTCTGCTGTGTCTTGGTCAATCGTATGATTAATAGTAACTTTTACATTTTTAGTTAGTAGATATTTAATAACCGCATTAGCTCTTTCTGACATTCTATTAGCTAATTCTTGGATGGTAATAACCTTTGGTATTTTGACTTGCCTAATTATTTTTTGCCCATCTTTATCTTGATCGCTCTGTTGTTTAAAAAGTTTTTCTCTAGATCTTTTTACTGCTGCAAGACTTCTGACCTGCACCTCCTCCTCTTCTGATAGTGCCTTGGTGACTGTTAAACGATAATCTCTTTTTTTCCCAGCTGCTTTTTTATCGGCTTTTTTAGATAGCTCTTCTTGAATTTTTATTTTTGCCCACTCTTTAGCTGATTTGGGCTTTTCAGGAATCTTTTCAGTTTTGGGTACTGTTGAAGATTGACTTTCAGGAGTAGTTATATTGTTTGACTTTTCGATTACAAGATTGGGAATTTTTGCTTCTTCTTTTTTTCCAAAAATAGCAGATGTTTTTTGTGCTTGCTTTTTACTTACCGAACTGGGTGCATTACCAGTAAAATTTTTTAGAGTTAATTTTTTTTTCTTTTCTTTCGTGCTCATTTTTATTCACCTTGGTATTCATTAAATGTCGAAAACTTTTTTTCTAGCTCTCATAATCAAGTCATCAGCATCTTTTCTAGAAATATCAAACTCCTCAAGTATACCATCAAATTTTTCTCTTTTACCTTTGATTTCATCATATCCACCAATCAATTCGTCCGTGGCCAATTCTGCAAAATCTTTCAGTGTTTTAATGTTATCTTCGCCTAGGATTAATAGCATTCCGAGACTAAGTCCTTTATGCGTAGCTAAATCATCTTCGATACCCAATTCTTTTACTTTTTTAGATACTTCATCCGCTTCTTCTTGAATGAATTCTTTTGCTCTATTTTGAAGCTCTACCGAAGTCTCTTCATCAAAACCCTCTATTTTTAAAAACTCAGGTAAACTTGCGTTTGCGATTGCATTAATTGTTGGAAATCCTTCAGCCACAAGAAGTTGGGCCATGGTTGTATCTATTTCTAGACTCTTAACTAATTTTTCAGTGTTATCTTTAAATTCAGTTTGTCTTTTTTCTGACTCTTCTTTGTCCGTAAGTATATCAATTTCATAATCTAATAACTTAGATGCCAATCGGACATTCTGGCCACGTCTTCCAATTGCTTTGCTTAGATTGTCTTCGTCAATAACTACTTCGATTCTTCTGTCATCCTCTGCGATGATAACTTTCATAACTTCAGCTGGCGACAAAGCACTTTTTACTAAAGAGGATGCGTCTTCGGTCCAATTTATAATGTCTATTTTTTCTCCTTGCAGTTCATTAACGATAGCTTGAACCCTGCTACCTCTCATACCAACACAGGCACCAACTGGATCTATCGAACTATCTTTTGATTGGACGCATATTTTGGCTCTACTACCTGGATCTCTTGCAACTGATTTAATTCCAATTGTACCTTCATAAATTTCTGGAACCTCTTGATGAAATAATTTTGCTAAAAACTGTGGATGTGCTCTAGATAAAAATATCTGAGGTCCTTTACTCTCTCTTCTTACATCATAGCAGTATGCTTTAATTCTGTCGCCATTTTTTAAGTTTTCTCTTGGGATAAGCTCTTCTCTTCTTATGATTGCTTCTGATTTTTGCAAATCTACAATTACATTACCATATTCAGATCTCTTAACTATACCACTTAAAATTTCCCCTACTTTGTCTTTAAACTCTTCAAACTGCCTGTCTCTTTCAGCGTCTCGAATCTGATGTGATATAACTTGTTTTGCAGTTTGCGCAGCTATTCGTCCAAAATCTACTGGTGGTAACTCCTCGTTAACTATATCATCAATTTTAGCCTCACTATTTTTTTCAAGCGCCTCCTCTAATCCTATTTCTGAATGTGTATTCATGACTTTTTCAACAACTTTTAATTTTCTTCCAAGTTCTATTTTTCCAGTAGCTCTATCTATTACAGCATAAATTTCGTTTTCATTTCCATATCTAGTTTTAGCAGCTTTTTCTATGGCACTTTCCATAGAAGTTAAAACTAGGTCTTTACTTATAGATTTCTCATCAGCAACAGCATCCGCTATTCTAATTAATTCAGTACTGTCAATTCGATTATTTAACATTTTGATTTCTAGTAAAAAAAAAGGGCCAAAGCCCGTTTCTTAATTTGTTAATTTTGTTGGAAATTACTCCAATATCTAAGATTTTACAATAACTAAAAAATTAACCTTATTTCCTAACTTTTTGGCTCTTAAGAAGTATTTTGTTTGCTCAAGATGTTTTGAGTCTATTTTTTGGTGAGCAATTTGGATTTTTTTAAGGTCCTTACTATCTAAAAAATTTTGAACAGATTCAAAATAAGTCTGGTCATCTGTAGCAAAGTATAGCTTTCCATTTTTATCTAGTCTTTTTAAGATATTTTTTAAAAAAGGTAGTTGAATAAGTCTACGTTTGTGATGTTTTTGTTTATGCCAAGGATCAGGGAATAAAATAAAAATTTCTTTAAAGTTAATTTTTTTATACTTTTCTAAAAATTTTTCTACTGGCTCAGGATACACTAAAATGTTGTCTATATTCTGTTTAACACAGTTATAAATAACGCTAGCTACTCCATTAAGGAAAGGCTCTATACCAATAATCTGACTCTTTGAATTATTCTTTGATAATTCAATCAAATTATGACCCATACCAAATCCTATTTCTAGAATATTGGGAATAGATTTTTTTATTTTTTTTAGGTTAAATTGAAAATTTTTGAAATTTTCATCTAAGATTTTTTTTTTTCTACTGATATTTTACGAGACTGTATTCGCCCAAAAAAAATTTTTTTTTTAATCATTAAATTTCTTTTTTAAAAATATTTGCCATATCAATTTTTTCCCAACTAAACGAGCCATCTGCTTCTGGAGCTCTACCAAAGTGTCCATATGCCGCTGTTTTTTTATAGATTGGTTTATTTAATTCTAATTTATTTCTTATCCCTCTTGGGCTTAAATCGAAATTATTTTGGATAACTTTTGTAATTTGATCTACTAGTTTTTGATCTTCTTGAAAAATATCTAAATAGATAGAAAGTGGTTGAGACACTCCAATCGCATATGACAATTGAATCACTGCCTTATCCACGATTCCTGATGCAACTATGTTCTTTGCTAAATATCTAGCAGCATAGGCTGCGGATCGATCCACTTTACTAGGATCTTTTCCTGAAAATGCTCCACCACCATGCAGCGCTGCTCCACCATACGTATCAACTATAATCTTTCTACCTGTTAATCCTGTATCACCATCAGGCCCGCCAATAACAAACTTTCCAGTTGGATTAACATAAAACTGATCTTCTGGACAAGACCAATCTTTAGGAAGAATTTTTTTTACATAAGGCCTGATCATTTCTTTTACCTCATTCTGGTCTATCGATTCATCGTGTTGTGAAGAAATTACTACCGAGCTCACACCTACGGGCTTACTGTTTTCATAAACAACTGAAATTTGACTTTTTGAATCTGGACCTAACAATTTTAAATCCCCACTTTTTCTTGCAATTGCCATTTCTTTTAAAATTTTATGAGAATAAATTATAGGTGCTGGCATTAACTCTTCTGTCTCATTACATGCGTATCCAAACATAATTCCCTGGTCTCCAGCGCCCTCGTCTTTTTCATTTCCGCTAGAATCTACACCTTGAGCAATATCTGCCGACTGTTCATGTAAATAATTAAAAAATTCAAAGTTTTTCCAATGAAAGTTTTTTTGCTCGTATCCTATACTTTTTATCTGTTCTCTTACTGCTTGCTCAATGACCTGAGGGTCAATTTTTGGTCCTCTAATTTCTCCTGAAAGAATAATCTTATTAGTAGTTGCGAGGGTTTCACAAGCAACTCTACTTTCATTAAACTCTGAGAGGTATAAATCTAGAATGGTATCTGAAGTAATGTCACATACTTTATCTGGATGACCCTCTGAAACTGATTCACTTGTAAATATATAATTTTTATTCATTAGTTTTCCTAAAAAGAAAAATGAATATACAACTAATGAAAGTAAGTAAATAAAAAATGCTATTTTCAAATTTGTTAAACAGTGTTTTTTTATCTGACTTATAGATATCCACAACAATACTAGACTGATTAATAAAATCAGTGGTTTTGTCCAATTTCCCATTAGGCATTATACTACTAGTTAGGCCTTGATTGGTTGATCTGACTATCTGTTTGCCTTGTTCTATAGCTCTATATTTAGAATGAACAAAGTGCTGAACAGTACCAATAGAACGGTTGAACCAACCATCTTCGGAAATGTTTAAAATAAAATCATACTCTTTTTTTCCAATATCAATTGATCCCGAAAATATGATTTCATAACAAATTAGAGGTAAAAATTTAATATTATTAATGCTTAATGTAATTGGATTTCTTTTTTCTCCTTTCGAAAAAGAGCCATATCCAAATGTAATTTTTTTAAGATTTATTTTTTCAAGTAAATTATAAAAGGGAATAACCTCCCCAAAAGGAACTAAATTTATTTTATCATAAATCGAAAGTACTTCTGCTTGATTGTTAAATAGCGCAAGACTATTATAAAATCTATTTTCATCGTAACGAACGGAGCCCATAATAATATTATGATTGTTAGAAAAATTATCATTAAAAAGTTTTTTATAATTTTTAGAATTATTTAAATTAAACAAAACTCCCTCAGGCCAAACAAATAAAGTTTGAATATCTTTAAAAATTTTCGGTTTACTAATATTGATTAGTTTATTGACATACCGCTCTTCATTATTGGCTACTGTTAAGTCTATTATTTTTTGGTTTGGCTGGAGTAACACCACCTTAAAGTTAGGAATTCGTTTCAAGTTATTATTGTTAATAAGGGTCTGGCCAAATAAGAAATTTGCAAAAATTATAAATACTATACATAAAATAGTTATTAATAGTTTTTTGTAATGAAAATTTTTTAGCACCATATAAGGCAGGCAAAAAATAAATATTGTAAAGAGATTTAAAGAATACGTTCCAATAAAACCTAATATTTGCAAGCTCTCTAACGACCAACTCCAGGTATACGCAAATAAATTCCAAGGAAAATCAAAAAAAAGATTACCTCTCAAAAAATCTAATATTGAAAGCATGACTGAAAAAACAATTATAAAATGAAAATTGTTTGAAATAGTTTTCTTAATTAACATACTGGCTACTCCATAAAAAACAGCAACTACTGAGGGCAAAACTACTAAGGTTAAGGGCTTTAAAATAGCTAAGTTGTCATCAAAATTTAGGGAGTATGTAATCCAGTATAGGCTAAATAAAAAATAACCATAACCAAATAAAAATCCGATAAAAAAAATTGATTTTCTTTTTTGATCTCTATTGACAAATAACAAGTATAATAAAGAGGGAAAAATCAAGAACCCAAATGCAGTATAGCTGTAGGGAGGGAGAATTAACGAAAGAACACTACCTAAAAAAAAAGATACTAAATATTTATTTTTCTTAAAAAGAAAATTTTTCATTTTTAAGATTTTGTAATCTTAAGAACTTTAATTTTTCTAGGGTCAGCATCTATAATTTCAAAGGTATAATTGGGAATATCTTTTATAATTTCTCCCTTTTGCGGAACTCTATTTACGATAGAAAAAATATAACCACCAAGCGTCTCTATATTTTCAATTCCAAATTTAATATTTGTCAATTTTTCAAATTCATCCAATTCCATTGTTGCATTTGCGATAAAAGTACTTTTATTGATTTTTTTAAATTCTATTACGTCATCATGATCATGCTCATCCTGAATCTCTCCAACAATTTCTTCTACCAAGTCTTCAATCGTCAATAAACCATCAGTTCCGCCATGCTCATCTATAACCAATGCCATATGTAGCTTTGTAGATTGCATCTTTAATAAAACATTCAAAATAGGCATTGAAGGGGGCACAAACAAAACATTTCTCATAATTTTTTGTAAATTAAAATCAGCTTGTGAAAGTTGGTTGGTAAAATTGATGAGATCTTTTACATGCACCATTCCCATCACATCATCTAGATCTTTTCTAAAAATTGGAATTCTAGAATGAGATTCAGTGTTAATAATTTTAATTAGTGCATTAAAGTCAGAATCATAACTTGCACTAACAATTTCAGCTCTTGGTATCATTATGTCAGCTGCTTTTAACTTATTGATAGTTAATATATTTTCGAGAATCGTTTTTTCTTTATTCGAAAGACCAGAGCTTCTATTCCCAGCCCCAGAATTTTCATCAATTGCGTCTTGGATACTTTCTCTTAAATTGTTTTGTTCATAAAAACCTAAGGTTTTTTTTAATTTTTTGATAAAACTATCTTGTTTAACTTGAGTCATATAATAGTTAGAATTTTTCTTTCTAAAGAATGCATCTCTTTGTAGTTTTTTAGATTATCATGTTCATATCCAATAAGGTGTAAACATCCGTGAATGAATATTTTATTAACATACTCTACAAAATTGGTATTTTGGTTTTTTATATAATCGTATGAAAAAGCCAAATCTCCAAGATAAATTTTATTTATTGAAGATGCTTTTTTTTTTAAAAAGAAATTTTTTTCGTGATTTGGGAAAGACAATACATCTGTATCTTTTAAGATTCTTCTAAAGTCTTTATTGAGTTTTTTCATTTTTGTCTTGTTAGTTAATAACACCGATACTTCTAAATTTTTTTTTTTACTTGTTATGTCGATAGAAGAGTAAATTTTTTTAAAATTTTTTTTTAACATTTTTTCTATTGTAGGAACTTCTTTCCTCCATTTAAGATCTTCCATAATAATGTTTAATTTAAACATCTAGAGAATTTTTTTTATAAGCTTCAATAATTTTTGAGACCAGGGGATGTCTCTGCACATCCAGCGCGTCAAATTCAACAATTTTAATTTCATCAATATTACTTAAAACATTAGCAGAATTCATCAGTCCAGATATTTTTGAATTTGCTAGATCAATTTGCGTAGGATCTCCATTTACAACCATAGTAGTATTTTTCCCTAGTCTTGTTAGAAACATTTTAATCTGAGTTTCTGTAGCATTTTGCGCTTCATCCAAAATAACATATGAATCTTTTAAAGTTCGCCCACGCATAAAAGCCAGTGGGGCTATTTCGATTGACCCATCTTCTATTTTTTTATTCATTTTATCGTGTCCGAGTAGCTCACTTAAGGAATCGTACAAAGGAATTAAATAAGGATCAATTTTTTCTTTTAGATCTCCCGGTAAAAAACCCAAATTTTCTCCAGCCTCTACAGCTGGCCTTGATAAAATTATTTTATTTACCTCACCTGAAATTAGCTTGTGGACAGCAACGGCCACAGGTAAAAATGTTTTTCCTGTACCAGCGGGACCAATCGCATAAATAATATTATTGTTTTTTAAGATTTCTAAATATGTTTTTTGTTTTTCGGTTCTTGCATAAATAGTTTTTTTTGGAGTCTTGACAGAATAATTGCTATCACTATTTTTTTCTTCAAGATCGATGATATCGTTTTGAGAATCCTTAAATGTGAAATTGTATAAAGATTTAACATCCTCATCATCAATATGATTTTTTTCTAATGATTTTTTTAATAACTTGTTGACCACACTAGTAATAATATTTGTATCTTTTTTCTTTCCTTTTATTGTAATCAAATTCCCCCTTAAGCTAATCTTAGTGTTTGATATTTTTTCTAATAAAATAAAATTTTCATCATGAATTCCACTTATTTTTGTTAAAGAATGATTGTTCTTAACCTGAATATTCACAGCATTATTATTTGAGTCCAAAATTTGCAAAAAGTTATTTGATAGAACTGGCTTACCCATTAGTTACTATCAACAGTGCCCCATAAATTATGTCTGTTACTAGATTTAACTTCAATAATTTCTATTTGTCCTGGAGTACATTTGTTGCCTTCTATAAATACAGGCTGCATATATTCATTTCTACCAAAAAACTGATTTCCTTTTTTTGTAATATTTTCCACTAACACTTTAGTTTTTGAATTAACCTTACTATCATTAAATTTTCTTTGTAAATCAAACAGTTTGTTTTGTAATATTTCTAATCTATTAGCACTGACTTCTTTTGGTATTTGATCAAAGTCTACTGCAGGAGTTCCTGGTCTTTGACTATAAACGAAAGAGTAGGAATTAGAAAACTTTACCTTATCTACAAGATCCAATGTGTCCTCAAAATCTTTCTCTGTTTCACCAGGATATCCTACGATAAAATCACTAGAAAATTCAATATCTTTTTTAATATTCCTAAATTTATCTATTAATTTTAAATAAAATCCCCTTGTATGTTTTCTATTCATGGATTCTAAAATTTTATTAGATCCAGACTGCACTGGCAAGTGTAGCTGTGGCATAAGCTTATCTTGGTATTTAAATGCATTGATAAGATCTTCGTCAAAATCATTTGGGTGAGAAGTGGTAAATCTAATCCTTTCCAATTTTTTTATAGAGGCAACTTTGTCAATTAACATAGAAAGATTGGTGTCTTTATTTTTGTAACCACTTACATTTTGACCTAATAAAATTATTTCTCTTGTTCCGCTATCAACTAAGCCTTGTACTTCATTATGTATTTGTTCGGGGCAACGAGAAAATTCTGGCCCTCTTGTGTAAGGCACAACACAAAATTTACAAAATTTATCACATCCTTCTTGTATTGTAATAAAAGAAGAAACTTTTGATGAAATATTTTTATAATTTTCTAAAGAATCAAATTTATCTGAAACATCTAGATTTGTGTTGAAACTTTTAGTTTTGTTGTTTTGATAGTTTTTTATTAACTCTGGAAGCTTGTGATAAGCTTGAGGTCCGACAACTATGTCTACAAAATCACTTTTTTCAAACACCATAGAGGATTCAGCCTGCGCAACACATCCAGCCAATATAAATAGCGGCTTTGATTGCTTGTCTCTTAAAATTTTTTTTATTTTTCCTATATCGGAGTAAACTTTTTGAGTTGCCTTTTCTCTTATGTGACATGTATTAAATATAAAACAGTCTGCCTTCTCGACGTCTTCTATTCTTTTGTAATCAATTTTAGAAAGTAAATCTGCTATACGATTAGAATCATATTCATTCATTTGACAACCGAAAGTTTTTATTACAAAATTTTTAGACAATTATTTTTTCTTTTTTTTACAATATAATTCTAATCTGTGATCTACTAATTGATAACCAAGCCTATCAGCAATTTTTTTTTTTAGAATTTCAATCTCTTTGTCAACAAACTCCAAAATTTCTCCAGAGTTAATATCAATTAAGTGGTCATGATGATTTTCTGTGGCTGCTTCGTATCTTGATTTTCCTTCCTTAAATTCGTGCTTGTCAATAATATTTGACTCTTCTAATAATTTCACAGTTCTATACACTGTTGCGATACTAATTTTTTTATCCACTATGATGGCTCGTTTATGAAGCTCGTCCACATCCGGATGAAACTTTGTGTCCATAATTGTTTCTTCTAAAAGTTTTACAATTACTTTTCTTTGGTCTGTAAGTCTCAAGCCTTTATCTATGCATTTTTTTTCCAGGTTTATGGCGAAGGGAGAGGTTTTGTTTATCATGAAGCTAATTTTTAATAATTAGGATTTATATTTTTTTCAATAATTAATTTTTGTTTAACTAATAATTCAATTTCCTTATGTGTATATATAAAAGGAATTAAATTATTCTTAAAAATACCATTGTATTCATAATTAGAAACAATTTTTTTCTTCCTTAAAAGGCTTTCAAATTGCTTTTTTTCAAGCTGTTTAGTCTTTTTAGTAATATCTATAAACTTGTTATTTATATTCAAAATTATTTTATTCAATCCCTTGTT
>Ga0209383_1001462_pt1 | contig 14702 bp, 13 predicted proteins | sample CoawatmetaG02DNA_FD_187510 | JGI IMG/M metagenome (GOLD analysis project Ga0209383, IMG submission 187510) | Marine microbial communities from the West Antarctic Peninsula - Coastal water metaG029-DNA (SPAdes) (version 2) | ecosystem: Environmental > Aquatic > Marine > Coastal ... | reverse complement strand
TGATGTATTCGTCAATAAAAGAGAGAGGCTGATTAGTAGAACAAGAATTAAAAATCTAATTCTAAAAGAAAAATTAAAATTAAATAATGTAATTATTAATAGCCCTTCAAAAAAAATCTGTACTGGTGATAAGGTAGATCTCCAAATTCCAGAACCAAAAGAAGCTTCATTAAAACCTTACGATTTTAAATTAGAAATTGTCTATGAAGACGATGATCTATTGGTAATTGACAAACCTGCCGGAATAATTATGCATCCAGGAGCTGGTAACTATGATGAAACAATTGTTAATGCTTTAATGCATTATAATAAAGATTCATTATCTACAATTGGAGATGAGCTAAGACCAGGTATTGTGCACAGAATAGACAAAGATACTTCTGGATTAATAGTTATAGCAAAAAATAATATAACCCACGAAAATTTATCTCATCAATTTAGTGAGCATACAATTACAAGGGTTTATCAACTTTTAATTTGGGGAAAACTTAGGCCTTCCTCTGGGAAAATTGATACCTTCATAACTAGGAGCTCAAAAAATAGACAAATGATGGAGGTTAGTAGCTCCAAAGGTAAAAGAGCAATAACTAAATACAAAACTATAGAGATTTTTGAAAATGATAAAACACCCACTCTAAGTTTGGTTGAATGTAGATTGGAAACTGGAAGAACACATCAGATAAGAGTTCACATGACACATATGGGTAATAGCATTATGGGTGATGGTAAGTATAAAAAAAAGTATAAGAAGCTTAAAAATATCGATACTAGTTTGGAAAACTTGATTTATAAATTGAACAGACAGTTTCTACACGCTCATACACTGGGTTTTATTCACCCTAAAACTAATGAAGAAATGACTTTTACCTCAATTTTGCCACAAGAACTTGAAAATATTCTAGTATTGCTTAGAAACACTAGCAAATAAGATCTTGAAATATTACAATAGTTAATTAAATAAATACAGCTTATGAGAAATACGATGAATAGTAATCTTCCTACACTTTCAAATGAAGGTGGTCTATCTGCTTATCTTGAGCAGATTAAAAAATTTCCTATGTTGGCGGCTGAAGAAGAGTATATGCTAGCAAAAAATTGGAAAACTACAGGAAATGTTAAAGCTGCTGAAAAACTTGTAACCAGCCACCTTAGACTAGTTGCCAAAATTGCGATGGGATATAGAGGATATGGTCTTCCTGTAAATGAAATGATTTCAGAAGGAAACGTAGGCTTAATGCAAGCAGTTAAAAAATTTGAGCCTGAAAAAGGATTTAGATTAGCAACATATGCGATGTGGTGGATTAGAGCTTCTATTCAAGAGTACATATTAAGATCTTGGAGTTTAGTTAAAATAGGAACAACTACGGCTCAAAAAAAATTATTTTTTAACTTAAAGAAGATTAAAAATCAAATTGCTCCTCAGTCAGAAGGTGATTTAAGACCTGAGCATGTAAATGAAATAGCTAATAAACTAGACGTTAGCGAACATGAGGTCGTATCAATGAATAGAAGACTTTCTGGTAAAGAGTTTTCTTTAAATGCACAAGTCGGTGAAGATGGTGACGAGTGGCAAGATTGGTTGGTTGATAAAGAATTAGATCATGATCTTAAATTTGCACATCAAGAAGAGATGGGACAAAGGCAAGGCCTATTGAAGGATTCTATAAAAATTCTTAATGAAAGAGAACGAGAAATTCTATATTCTAGGAGATTGAATGATGAGCCCACAACACTAGAAGATTTGAGTAAAAAATACAAAATTAGCAGAGAAAGAATTAGACAAATAGAAAATAAAGCTTTTGAAAAGCTTCAAAAACATATGCTTTTATCTGCTAAATCTAAAAATTTACTTCCCGTAAACTAAATTTCAAAAGGATTCTCTAAGAGAATTGTGTCTTCACGTTCAGGACTTGTTGAAATACTTGAAACCTTTGTGCCTATAAAATTTTCTAGAGCATAAATATAGTTTTTTGCATTCACAGGTAAAGCCTCAATATTTTTGATTCCTTGAGTGGAGCTTTTCCAGCCAGGAAAAGTTTTATAAATTGGTTTTATCTTTAATTGGTCTTCAACCGCTGCAGGAAGGTAATCCATTTTTTTTCCATCTAATTCATATTCAATACACATTTTAATTTCATCAAGCTCATCTAAAACATCTAATTTAGTTAATGCAATTCCATCTATTCCTGAAATTTTAATTGTTTGTCTAACCAAAACACCATCAAACCAACCACATCTTCTTTTTCTACTTGTTACTGTTCCAAATTCCTTTCCCCTAGAACCAAGCAGTTCTCCTGTTTCATCAGTTAATTCAGTAGGAAAAGGTCCTTCTCCAACTCTAGTTGTGTAAGCTTTTGTTATACCAAGTACATAATGAATAGAATTTGGTCCACAACCAGTTCCTGTAGCAGCGGCAGATGCAACGGTATTGGATGATGTCACAAAAGGATATGTACCATGATCAACATCTAATAAAATTCCTTGCGCACCCTCAAATAGTATTCTCTTTTTTTTTTTTTTAAATTCATCAATTCTAAGCCATACCGGTTGAGAAAACTTTAATATTTCTGGAGCAATTTTTAATAGATCTTTTTTTAATTTATCTTTTTCAAAAATTTTTTTACCTAATCCTTTTCTAATTGCATTATGGTGAAGAAGTACAGTTTCAAGTCTGTGATCAAGGTTTGTTGCAGATCTTAAATCCATAACTCGGATAGAACGTCTTCCAACCTTATCTTCATAAGCAGGTCCAATTCCACGTCTTGTGGTTCCAATCTTTCCTTTACCTGCCGCATCTTCTCTTATTTCGTCCATTTCTCTGTGAAAGGGTAGAATAAGATTGGCAGATTCTGAAATAATAAAATTATCCACATTTACTTCAACACCTTTAGATTTAATTTCTTCAATCTCTTCTAATAGAGCCCAAGGATCAACCACAACCCCATTACCAATAATGGATATTTTATTTTTTCTAACAATTCCAGATGGGAGTAATCTTAGTTTATAAGTAACACCATCGATAACTAATGTGTGTCCAGCGTTATGACCACCTTGAAAACGAATAACAACATCTGCCTGATCTGATAACCAATCGACTATCTTTCCTTTTCCTTCGTCTCCCCATTGTGAACCAACAACAACTACATTTTTCATTATCTAAATTTTTTATCTATAACTATTGAACTTAAGTGATTTATAGGACCATGGCCTTTACCATAATTAAGGTTTGATCTTATAGAATTATTTACATACTTTGTGGCTAGCTCACAAGATTTCTTTAAGGTTTTTCCACATGCAAAAAAAGTAGAGATAGCAGATGACAGTGTACAACCAGTTCCATGTGTATTACTGGTTGCAATTCTTCTATTTTTTATGATCATAATTTCTTTTTTATTAATAAAGATATCGTGCACTAATTTGGAGTCTAGATGACCACCTTTTATAAAAATATTTTTTGCTCCTAAATTAATCAAGATACTTGCAGCAAAGATCATATCTTCTTTAGTTTTTATTTTAGTGTTAGTTAAGATTTCAGCCTCTGGAATATTAGGAGTTATTAAGGTAACTTTTTTTATTAATTCATTTTTTAATAGCTCTACTGCTTTATCATCTATCAGCTTTGCTCCACCCTTAGCAATCATAACAGGATCCAAGATTATTTTCTTAACTTTAATAAAGTCTAATGAACGGATCACAGATTTTATCACCAAGGTAGAATGCAACATCCCAATTTTTATTGCGTCTGGTTTAATATCCTTTGAAGTAAATTCTATTTGGTCAGAAATTTTTTTTGGTGAGATGGGTATAATTGATTTTACCCCCGTTGTATTTTGAATTGTTACAGCCGTTATTGCAGTCATGGCATATGATCCTAATGCAGTCACAGTTTTAATATCTGCTTGAATTCCTGCACCACCAGATGAATCTGATCCTGCAATAATCAATATTTTAGAATTTGGTTTCAATTTATTTAATTTTTTTTAATATGATATTTAAGCATTTTTGAAGTAGTTTATTATCTTCACTTTCACCCATTACTCTAATCTTAGACTCTGTTCCTGATGCTCTAACTAATATTCTTCCCTGTCCATTCATCATTTTTTCTGCACTTTTGACAGAATTTTTTAAATCTATATTGTTAATTATGCTTTTATCTTTTACTTCAATATTCACTAGCGTCTGTGGAGTTTTTTTAAAAGTATTAAAAAAATCACTAGCTTTCTTTCCTTTTCTTAACGAAAATAAAACTTCTAGCGCAACTAGCAGACCATCTCCAGTAGTTGCAAATTTTCCTAGAATAATATGTCCAGATTGTTCACCACCCAGGTTAAAATTATTTTTTTGCATTTTTTCTTTTACATAGCGATCACCCACATCTGCTCTTATAAATTTTATTTTTTGTGATTTAAAAAATTTTTCTAATCCATAGTTAGACATCAAAGTTCCAATAACACCCCCTTTTAACATTTTTTTTCTTTTCCATCTAATTGCTAATGCTGCAACTATTTGATCACCATCAATTATACCTCCTTTTTCATCACACATAATAATTCTATCCGCATCACCATCAAGAGAGATTCCTATATGTGCTTTATATTTTTTTACTGCTAGTTTAATTTTATTTGGGAAAGTGGAACCACAGTTCTGATTAATATTTAAACCATTAGGTTTTACTCCAATAGCAATTACTTTTGCCCCTAAGGATTTAAGTAATTCAGGTCCCGCCTTGTATCCAGCGCCATTTGCACAATCTATAACTATTCTTAAACCTCTAAGATTAAAATCTTTAGTAAAATTTTTTTTTAATATTTTGATATAATCTTTATTTCCGCTTTCTAATCTTTTTACACGGCCTAGTTGTTTTGGCCTTGATAAGTTATTTTCAATTTTTTTATCAATTAGACTTTCTATCTTTTTCTCAATTTTATCAGATAATTTTAATCCATCTGGACCAAATAACTTTAATCCATTGTCATAATATGGATTGTGAGATGCGGTAATCATAATACCCATATTTGCTTTCATTGATTTTGTTAACATTGCTAGACCATTTGTTGGTAAGGGGCCCATTGTGTAAACGTGCATTCCAGATGACGTAAGTCCTGAAACTAAAGCAGGCTCTAACGTATAACCAGATAGTCTGGTATCTTTGGCAATTATTGCAATTTGTTTTTTTTTTTTTTGAGTCTTAAAGTACGTTCCTGAAGCTAAGCCAAATTTAAAAAACATATCACCATTTATATTTTTACTATTTACAAAACCTCTTATTCCATCAGTTCCAAAATATTTTTTTTTCATTAACTTTTTATCAATTGTTTAAATACTTTTATACTTTGTATTAATTCATTTACATCGTGAATTCTTAAAATTTGAACACCTTGCATCATTGAATACAATGAGGATGCAATCGTTCCTCCTAGTCTTTCTTTAGTCTCATTTTTACCAGATAAATCTTTAATAAATCTTTTTCTTGAAAGTCCAAGTAGTATAGGAAAACCCAGTGTATGAAAAATTGAAATGCCTCTAATTAAATTCATATTATTTTTCAAATTTTTTCCGAATCCAATGCCTGGATCAACTATAATATTGTTATGTTTTATACCATTAGATCTTATAAATTTTATCTTTTCCTCAAAAAAATCATATATATCTAATAATTCATTTTTATACTTTGGTTGATTTTGCATATTTTCTGGAATTCCTTGTGAATGCTGGATTACAAATGGAGATTTATTTTTTTTTAACACACCAATTGTTTTGGAGTCATGACTTAGCCCAGACACATCGTTTATAAGCTTAATTCCTATTTTAATTCCTTTATTCATAATTTCAGCTTTTCGTGTATCAAGTGACAGTGGAATTTTTTTACTTATCTTTCTTATAATCTTTTCAATTCTATTCCATTCTTCTTTTTCACTTATAGATTTAGATCCAGGTCTTGTAGATTCTCCACCTACATCAACTATATTTGCACCAAATTCGATTAAATCAAATGCATGTTTTATTCCTACTTTTTGTTTATTAAATTTACCACCATCAGAAAAACTATCTGGTGTTAGATTTAATACTCCCATTATATTGGGAATTTTATTAAAATTAAAATTTGAAAAATTATTTGTTTTTTTTGTTATAATTTTGAGATCTTTATCAATTTTTTTTCTTAGTAATTTAGGTAATTTTTTTATATCCTTAAGATCAATTATCTTTTTTGAATCTCGAGTAATAATTTCTATCTGGCTAAATGAAAATTCTTTATTTCCATTTAAAGGAAAGTTTTTTTTTTCTCTAATTAACTTTATTGATGATTTGCCATAAGCAAAATTACACACTCTTGTGTAATACTTTTTCATTTATTTTTAATGAACAATTTTTGGCTTAAGGCCCATTGAGCTTAAAGCTGAACCTTTATTTTCATCTTCAACTTTTAAATCTTCTTTATTACTCGGATATGTATTCTTATTTATTAAATTTTCTATCTCTTCACCTGAAAGAGTTTCATATGTTAAAAGAGCTTTTGCTAATTTGTGCAGGTCATCTATTTTTTCTGTTAAAATTTTCCTCGCTCTTTCGTAACCTTTGTCTACAATTTTTCTAATTTCTGAGTCTACTTTTTTTGCAGTATCTTCAGACATATTTTGAGTTCTAGCAACGGATCTACCTAAAAATACCTCTTCTTCATTTGAACCATAGGCAACTGGCCCTAACTCTTTACTAAGGCCTGCTTGCATTACCATAGCTCTTGCTCTTTGAGTTGCTTGTTCAATATCACTGGATGCACCTGTTGTAACCTTATCTTCACCAAATATAATTTCTTCTGCTACTCTTCCACCCATAGCTATAGCTAATTGAGCATGAAGCTGTTCTCTTGTTTGGGATAGTTGATCTCTTTCAGGTAGTTGCATGACCATTCCTAGAGCTCGTCCTCTTGGAATAATTGTTGCTTTATGAATGGGATGTGCCGCATCTTCATTAATAGTTACTATGGCGTGACCTGCCTCGTGATAAGCGGTTAAAGTTTTTTCTTCTTCAGTCATAACCATGGATCTTCTTTCTGAGCCCATCATTACTTTATCTCTAGCTTCTTCAAATTCAACTAGAGTAACTATTCTTTTATTTTTTCTTGCCGCAAGTAATGCTGCTTCATTAACTATATTTGCTAAATCGGCACCTGAAAAACCTGGGGTCCCTCTTGCTACAGTTCTTAAATTTACGTCTGGAGCCATCTTAATTTTTTTAACATGCACTTTTAGTATTTTTTCTCTTCCTATGATATCTGGAAGTCCAACTACTACCTGTCTGTCAAATCTGCCTGGTCTTAACAAGGCTGGATCTAGTACATCGGGTCTGTTTGTGGCTGCAATAATTATTACTCCCTCATTAGTTTCAAAACCATCCATTTCAACTAACAATTGGTTTAGAGTTTGTTCTCTCTCATCATTTCCACCTCCAAGGCCAGCTCCTCTACTTCTTCCAACGGCATCTATTTCGTCTATAAAAATAATACAAGGTGAATTCTTTTTACCTTGCTCAAACATGTCTCTAACTCTTGATGCTCCAACACCAACAAACATTTCAACAAAATCTGATCCCGATATAGTAAAAAACGGAACACCCGCTTCTCCAGCTATAGCTCTAGCAAGTAAAGTTTTTCCTGTTCCTGGTTGACCAACTAACAAACATCCTCTTGGTATTTTTCCACCAAGCCTGCTAAATTTTTTAGGGTCTTTTAAAAATTGAACTACCTCTTCCACTTCTTCTTTTGCTTCTTCTACGCCAGCAACATCATCAAAGGTAACTTTATCCTTTAATTCATTCATCAATTTTGCTTTAGATTTACCAAAGCCCATAGCCCCACCCTTACCACCTTGCATTTGTCTCATAAAGAAAATCCAAACACCAATTAGTAGTAGCATTGGAAACCATGACAATAGCACTCCAAATAAAGATGGCATTTTATCTTCTAGAGGAGCAGCTGAAATACTCACACCTTTGCTAGATAGTCTTTCAATTAATTTTGGATAATTTGGTGAGTATGTAGAAAAAGAATTTCCATTAGCAAGAAGTCCTCTTATTTTATTTCCCTGTATATCTACCTTAACAACTCCACCATTATCAACTTCTGTTAAAAATTCTGAAAATATTATTGAATTACCTTTGCCTACATTAGCTTGAGGATTTTTAAACATATTGTAAAGTCCAATTGTTAAAAAAACAATCACAGCCCACATTGCTAAATTTTTAATATTCATAGGTATAAGATAATAATTATTATTAATTAAACAAGTGTCAAATTGTTACAAAATTTAGATTTTATGTGAACTTTCTTGAGATATTAATATAGTTTCTTTAATTCTTTCTACAAAACAACCGCCTAAAGTAATTTTGGTAAATAATCTTTTGTTAATTTTTTTGATCAATTCATTAATACTTTTTCCTCTGGTAGGATAATATTTTTTTCCAATTTTTTGAATTAATTTTGTTAATGATCTAAAAATTATTTCATGTGATTGATCAAAAAAATTTAAGTTTAAAATATAGATATTTTTTTTTTTTAAGAAAACCACATTTTTTTTTAAATTTTTATCTACATAAAACTTAATCGACTTATCTGAATCTTTTAAATTATTAATAGTTAATTTTAGTTTTTTTATATCCAAACCTTCTTTTTCAAGTGAGTGTAATAAGTTTCTAATTCTAGTTCTTTTATAATCTTCATTTATATTTGATGGATCTTTAACAAAAAAATTAAACACTTCATTTGAAATATAAAGTAAGTCTTTTTTTTCCAAATTTAATAGTGGTCTTATGATATTTAAATCCTGATCTCTATATTTTGTATTCTTACTAAATGAAATCAGTCCATTTAATCCACTGCCTCTAACTATTCTAATTAAAAAGTTTTCAAATAAGTCATTTAGGTGGTGTCCTAATAATAAATGCTTTATATTATTTTTTTTGCACTCATTTGTTAATAAAGAATATCTTTTATCCCTAGCTATAGCTTGAATATTTTTAGAAGGTTTTTTTCCATTCCAATTTAAAATGGTGCATTGAATATCAATTTTTCTTAAAACCTTTTTTACCATCTCAGCTTCTAGTGAGGATTCTTTTCTAAGCTTATGATTAACTATATAATATTTAACTTTTATATTATTTTTTAATGAATAGCATTTAGTTAAGTAGGCCAACGCTAGGCTATCTGCTCCTCCAGAAACTGCTACAGCTAAGTTTTCTTTAACAACTAAAGAAGATGAAAATTCATTATAAATTTTTAATATTTTTTTTGAATTTAGTTGGTGAAGGGCTTTTTTATGTTTTTTGCTTTGAGCACTCAAATTTTTTAGATTCATACTTTGCCTTTTGAAGAACAGATTGATTAGCTTTAGGGTATTGTTTCTCAACACCTTGAATCATTTTGCAACCTTGCTCCTTCTCTCCTATTTGCACCATTGATACACCAAGTTTTAATAAATTTATAGGAGCCTTCTCACCTTTTGGGTATTTTTGGTATCCTTCAAGGTAAGCAGTTGCTGCATCAGTATAAAGCTGTCTAATTCTAAAAGTTTCAGCATACCAATACTGAGCATTACCCGCTAATTTATGCTCTGGATTAACTATTGCAAACTCTCTAAATGCTCTCTCTGCTGTGCTGTAATCACCTACTCTTAAAAAACTAGTTGCAAATTCATATTGTTTTTCTGGGGTATCGTTGGGAAGGATATTTTGCTCCACTTCAAATTTTTCAGTTACTACTGAAGAGGTAGTATCTATTGATTGTATTTGTTGAGTAGTTTGATTATCTTCAGTATCCTTATATGTTATAGAGCCTAGGTCTTGTGGTTGTGAAGACCCTGGTAACTTTTTTTCTAGTTGATTTTCTTTTTTAGATGTTATTTTTGGATTAATTTCACCTGAAGATAGGGATCCTTCAATATCCTGAAATCTTAGTTGATTGTTAGCTTGAACTTTTGAAAGTCTACTAGATAGTTTATCTAATTTAAAATTTATTTCTTCAAATTTATTAGTAAGTTCCTGAAATTGATTTTCTATTTCTGATAACTTTAACAGGTGTCTTGTTAAAACATCTTCAGAGTTACCATCAAAGCCTTTTATCCCACTTGAACTTTCTGTATTAATTGAACTAGAATAAACCGCTTTTTCTAAAGTTTTTAAATCTTTTTGAATTAGTATTATAACTTCATTTAAATTATGATTATCTGCTAAAACAACATTGGATAAAAAACTAAATAAAAATAATAACTTTAACTGAATTAATTTTTTATAATTAAACATAATAAATTGAGTAATAATTATAATGATGGCAAAAAAAAGACCCTACAAACTTAAGTGAGTAGGGTCTTCTATAAATTAATTTGACTAGTTAGCTTTTACAGTAACTGATCTTCTGTTTTTTGACCACGATAAAGGATTAGACCCTGAATCAACTGGTCTTTCTTTACCATAACTTAACACGGAAATTCTGTCTGAAGAGATCCCATAAGTCATTAAATAGTCTTTTGCTGAATTGGCTCTTCTTTCACCCAATGCTAAGTTGTACTCTCTTGTACCTCTTTCATCAGCATGACCTTCTAATACAACGTTGATGTCTGAGTTTTTTCTTAACCATGCAGCTTGTTTTCTTAAAGTCTCTCTTGATGCAGTTGTAAGTACTGTTTCATTTGTTGCAAAGAAAACTCTATCAGGCACACCAGATGCTAAATATTCAACCGAATCTGTTCCGGTATAAACATCACCTTGAAGCTGTCCAGTAGTTGTTTTTTTTGTTGCACAAGCAGTTAAAACTAAACTTGCTATTAATATTAAAAATCCATTTTTTAAAATTTTACTTAGGTTCATTATTGCTCCTTAATCCTTAATTGAATTAGTTACTTTTTCACAACTGAATAGATCTTTCAAGTTAAAAAATCAAGCTATTTGACTATTAATTACTTAATAATGATGACCATGATGGGTCAGATGCGTCTGTTTCAGTTTCAACCATCCTTTCGTTATATCCAGTAAGGTCAATAGACCATAATTTAGCTGAAAATCCCTCTCCTTTAGAATTAGTTTTACTTTCTCTATAAAAAATTAACACTCTTCCATTGGGAGACCAGGATGGTGCCTCTTGATAGAAATTCTCAGTTAACAGTCTTTCACCTGTTCCATCAGTTCTCATAACCCCAATATAAAATTTTCCTTTGTGTAACTTTGTAAATGCAATTAAATCACCTCTTGGAGACCATACGGGTGTCCCGTATAAACCATTTCCAAATGAAATTCTTTTAACATTTTTTCCTTTACTATTCATTATATAAATTTGTTGGTAGCCACTTCTATCAGAGTTAAAAGTAATATATTTTCCATCAGGAGAATAAGAGGGAGATGTATCAATTGAAGGGTGATTAGAGATTCTCTCAACAATTCTATTCTCAAGGTCCATTGTATATATATCTGAGTTTCCATCTTTAGCAAAACTCATTATAATTTTTTTACCATCAGGAGAAAATCTTGGAGCAAATGTCATGCCAGGAAAGTCTCCCACCACTTCTTGCATTCCAGTTTCAATATCAAGTAAATAAACTCTGGGTAAATTTCTAAAATATGAAAGGTATGTAACCATTTGATTGGTTGGACTAAATCTTGGTGTCAAAACTAACTCATTGCCTAGGGTTAAAAATTTATTATTAAATCCATCTTGATCCATAATTGCTAATTTTTTTATTCTATTAGTTTTTGGACCCTTTTCAGAGATATAAATTATTCTAGTATCGAAATAACCTTTTTCACCAGTTAAACGTTCATAAACTTTATCTGTAATTATGTGCCCTACTCTTCTCCAATTACTTGGTACCGTTGTAAAGGCTAATGCCATCATTTCTCTCCCAGCTAAAACATCCCATAGCCTAAACTCTACTCTTAACTTCTCATCTACAAATGTAACCCTGCCTGTTACTAGGGCTTGAGCTTTTATTAAATTCCAATCTTCAAATCTTGGTTTTAAATTTGCAATATCTGGCTCTTGAAGAAATGCCTTTTTATCAAGTGGATTAAACAAACCAGACTGTTTTAAATTATTTTCAACAATTTTAGATATTTCCAATCCAAGATTTTTTTTTTTTAAAATTTTCTTAAAATTTTCTTTTGAATTCTTATCTATAGCTAAAGGAGAAACTGCTACAGGTAGGGGGTTTAAATTTCCTCTAGTAATATCAACCTCAACTAAAGCAAATACTTTTAAAGGTAAAATTAATAATATTATTAATAAATAAATTTTTCTAATCATATATTTATATTAACCTCCTAGCATTTCAGTTGCATCAAAATTTAATATCATATTTTTCCATCTTTCATAACCAGTGGTTGGAACTCTTAAGGGATTACACAGTTGTAGTGCTCTTCTCACACTATCAGCTAGTGTTCTAAATTTTTCTTTACCTGGGGTGTTCATTTTTACATGATCAAGCATTTCCATTCTATCAATAGATCCATCTGGGTTTAAGTCCAATTCAATTCTAACAAGCATATCACTAGATAAAGGCAAGCCTAGGGGAACACTCCAGCAACCAAAGATTTGAGCTGTTAAAGCATCCTTTTCGCTTAAGGTCAGCTTCATATTTTCAATATTCATATCTTGATTTTGTGTTATTTTATTATTTTTCTTCGTTGTTTCAGCAGCTTCAATTTTTGATTTATCAATTAATGCAGCAATACTATTGGTATCAAAAAGTTCTTTTTTTTCAAATTCTGAAATTTGTTTTATTTCTGTTTCTACTTTTTCAGGATTTTGTTTTTCATCTTTAATTTTCTTAATTTTTTCTATTTTTTTATCTGGTAGTGGAATGGTGTCAGGTTTATGTTTTTTTATTTTTTTTGGTGGCGCTTGTTCAGAAACTAATTTTTTTTCTTTTTCTTTGACTTTTTTTATTATTTTTTTTGCCTTAGGTGCAAAAGGAACATTGGTTTTGTCTGTAATTTGAATAAGTTCAACTGATATAATTGGTGGTAGATCAATTGGTTTTTTTGCAAGAAATGGTAAGCTCATTGCAGTAATTATGACAAACAAAGTATGAAGTCCAAAAGAAATAATGACATTTCTATTCACTTTAATTATCTTTCTTTGTAAGGTTCAGAAATTAATGCTACTTTAGTAAAGCCAGAACCAGATAGCATGCCCATTATTTCTAAAACTCGACCATAGTTTATTGATTTATCTCCTCGCACATAGATTCTAGTATCTGTTCTATTTTTAGATACAGCTAAAATTTTTGCTATAATTTTATCATACTCAACTTTAGACTCTTGAATAAATATTTCACCTTTTGAGTTAATTGATAAAGTTAATGGTTCTAATTCCTCGGGTAACGAATCTGCTGAGCTTTCAGGTAAATCAACTTGTATTCCAACTGTTAACAATGGTGCTGTTACCATAAAAATAATTAATAATACTAACATTACATCTACAAAAGGTGTGACATTAATTTCACTCATAGGTTCTTTTGATGAACGATTGAATTTAAAAGCCATTTTATATTATTGATAAAAATCTTTTAGAAAAATTTTCTAATTTTTGTGAATATTTTTTAGAATCGTTATTATATTTGTTGTAAGCAACAACTGCTGGGATTGCTGCCAATAAACCTAACGCAGTTGCAAACAAAGCTTCTGCTATTCCAGGTGCTACAATTGCTAAACTTGTGTTTCTTGAAATTGCAATCGACTGAAATGAATTCATTATTCCCCAGACAGTTCCAAATAACCCTATAAATGGAGCAGTAGATCCAACTGTTGCTAAAAATGTAAACCCTTTTTCAAGTCTTACCATTTGTTTTTCGATATTAACTTCAAGCATGTTACTCATTCTCTCATTGAGATTAGATTTATTTTTTGCTTTTAATAAAGTTTCCATTGAATCCTTAAATAATAAGGCCATAGGGTTATCTGAATTTTCTGGTAAATTATTATAAAACGTTTCTGCTGATTTTGATTTCCAGAATTTTTCTTCAAATTTTTCAGATTCTAAGTTAATTTTTTTGAATAATCTAAATTTTTCAATAATGATTGCCCATGAGTAAATAGAGCAGCCAATTAGCATAAGTATTACAGATTTTACAACAAAATCAGCTCTAATAAATAAACTCCATAATGAGAAATCTGTGTTAGATGCAAGTCCTACTGCTTGAGATGTGATATCAGCTTCCATGGTTAAGATTTCTCACTTAAATGTGTCATGAATTTGACCTTATTAGACTTAATTTATTCTTCTAATTTATAGGTTTCATAATAAAAACTAGCAATCAGGATTGCGTCAGCTTTATTTGAGTCTTTTTTTCTTAATAATTGTGATGAAAAGTATGGAAATACCTCTATCGCCTTAGTTCTACTAGCATCTTTTTCAGAGTTTATAAGATTAAAATATTTTTTCCATTTTGCAGGTCTGACAAAATACATGGGTAATTGCATTGCAGAACATATGCCTTTTAAAATTCCAAAAGATTGACCAAAATTAAACATACTAGTTACACCTTGACCAGGCATGGCTGAAACTTGCTCTATTATAACTTTAACTTCTTCTTTTTTTAAATGCTTAATACGTAAAGAAATTTCATGAAATATTTGAGCACCATTAACCTGTTTTTTATTTTTCTTACCTTCTGCCATATTTGGCATCTCTACCACATCAATTATTTTTCCATCTTCAA
>Ga0209383_1001459_pt1 | contig 14731 bp, 11 predicted proteins | sample CoawatmetaG02DNA_FD_187510 | JGI IMG/M metagenome (GOLD analysis project Ga0209383, IMG submission 187510) | Marine microbial communities from the West Antarctic Peninsula - Coastal water metaG029-DNA (SPAdes) (version 2) | ecosystem: Environmental > Aquatic > Marine > Coastal ... | reverse complement strand
CATGCGTCCAAGTAAATCCAACCGTCCCACCTGGATGCATTCTTGCACTTGGCATCTGGATTAATCCAACTGTGCCATAATTCGAATAAGTCGGCTGAGAGAAATGGGGATATATATAGTCGGCTAATTGCGCCCGCGCATCTATGATCATACACGCAACAATCGTAAATAGGATTGAAGATCGTCTCATTAGAGAGATCAGTTCTTGGATATTGCGGCTATAGATGCAGCTGTTACTGATAAATTAGCTAAAACAGGTGTAATAGTTTCAACTAATGCCAGTGAATCAAGCGGTCGAGCTTGCCTTGGAACTACTAAGGTTCCACCAGGAAGTATATCGTCTCTTTCAAAAGGCATGAAAGGCAGTACAGGTATTTTAAATCCATTTTTTCTTCTTAACGAGACTCCATTTGGCTGGAGTGCATATATCTTCGATCTGTCGGCCTCTTTTTTTGTTCCGCCAGCAAGTCTCAAATAGTAATCAAAATTTTCTCCGGCTTTATGCGGAACAGTAACTGGATTCAAAACCTGTCCTACTATGGTTACTGTATTTACAAGTTTTGGCATATAGATTTCATCGCCGTCATGCACTTCAATATCAAGTGAAGGCGTTGTTTCTATTTTGACTGGATTTAATTCGGTTACCAACCTTCCGACAGCTTTCGCATCATCTAAAGAGGTCATTAGGCTAATCAAACTAATTAAATCAGTAGAATTTTGTTGTAAGTAGCCACTCGCCACAGCTGAAGATAGAATTTCTGACAGCTCTGCTTTAGATCTTTGCAAAGCATTAAGCTCAGACGCCTTGATTGATTCTCTTGTGAAGATTCCGCCTAGTGGGTATGCTTGAGAAGATATGCCACCGGCTCTTTCAATGATGTCGGATAATCTAGTATCATTGGTAATTGGATAAATCCCAGGATTCTCAAACTCGCCAGTTAGCCTTACATATCCATTTTGCATAGAGGCTTGGTCAAGCTGTAAATTTAACATAGTGATGTTAGTAAGACCTTTTAAATCCGTATAATCATAAGAACCAAAACCTCTACCTCTCATGCCAATCTCAAAAACTGGCAGTGTGTTTAATTTACTTAAAAGAAACCCACCAGCAATATTAAATAATGTCTCAGCATCTAGGGTTGCCGAAGATGGGTATAATCCAGGGAATCTTACATTACCAACAACAGGAATTGAGTTAATAAGCAAAATAGGCAATAAATCACTATTTTGTTGAAATATGTTGGTGCATTCCATAGATCTAGTTGCAGGAAAAATTTTTAACTTTGCCTCAATCAGATTTGAGATTGGTTTTTCATTTAATACGTCCAAAGCTATCAAGCATTTGTGAGATAAAAGATTCGCTGCAAGACTATATTCTTGTTCTAGCTTTTCAAGATTACCACTGGCTAATAAATTAGCTTCTAAAAGTGGATTACCATTCAGGCTCATTGACTGGCGAGAGGACCCGAAGGATTGATTGGTGTTGTTATGCAAATAAGAGGAAACTTCTTTTGACTGTGTAAATGCAATATCATTCTGCGAAAAGACAAAAACTTTATCACCTGAGTATAAATTAATTTTATCAAGCTCAGCTTGACTGCTTAAATTAAAGTTAATCATCCTATAAGACTTTGACAGGTAATTTAATCTTTTAATCACAGCAAAACCTACGTACGTATTATTCAGTAGATCAGTTTTGATTTTAATAATGCTGCCTAGATTAGGTGCATCTTGGAGGGAATATTCGCCAGTATTTCTTAGAGCTCCTGACACTAAAACAGAATTAATTTTGTCTCCTTTCGATGAATTTACGATAACCTTATCGCCGTTTTTAAGCAAAAAATTTGAAGTATTCTTAGGACTAATAATCGTTGATTGCCCTGAAGGTAGAAGCCTTTCAACAGAAATATTAGAAAGATCAGCAAAGGGGGTGGTCCCAAGAGCAAATTTAAGCAATTGCTCCAAGGATTCATTTTCAACAATCTCATAGATTGAAGGTCTAATCACTTCGCCAATAATTGATGCGCGAGCTTTCAGCCCACTCACTAGTATTGAATCACCATCATTTAATAAAAAATCTGTAGAAGAAACATCCCCACTGATTAAAAGATCATAAAGATCAATGGTATTTATGATTTTATTATCCCTTAAAACTTGAATAGATCTTAAAGAGCTATCTTTTTCGACGCCACCTGCTGAAATTAGGGCATTTAGAGGCGATCCAAAAGCATTTAAGGCATAAGTGCCCGGAGATTTAACATTTCCTAATGCAAAGATTTGCTTAGATCTAATTTGTTCCAAGGAGATGTAGCCCTCGGTTCCAACATATTGTTTGCTAATCTCATCTTTAATTTTTAAAGAAGCTTCTGTGTATGTTAATCCAGCTAGTTGAAACTCTCCAATATCTGCAATGACAATAGAGCCCGTCATATTCACAACCAAGACTTTATCAAAAGTAAATCCACCAAACAAAGATATTTTAAGTCGATCTCCTATTTTTATTTTGTAACTATCCCCAAGAGGCAAACTATCATAAAAATTAAAGTCATTTGAGTAACCTGAGAAAATGTCATGGCCATATAATTTAAGTTCTTGAAAATTCCTAGGGACGTCTTGTTTAGATTTATAGGATCTGTATTCATCTATCAAAAAACATGCTCGTTCATCTCTTTGACACAATGCAGAAGCAAGCTCAACTCTCTTTTTGTTAAGCTCTTGAAAACTTTGCTCTTGTTTATTTTTCTCGGTCATTCTGCTAGTTTGAGCATAAATATTTTGCAGTTCATTTTGTACAAAAGATTTATAACCATCTGGCGCTCCGCCAAAACCACCAACTGCATCTGCCTCAAACGCGGCATCCCCCCCGTCTTCATTCATCTGTTCTAGTAAAAGGTCTAGTTTTTGCTCGACCTGAGCAACGATAAGATTGGAAAAGAAAACTGTTGCAAAAAACATTACTGCAAATAGCTTATTAAAAATTACTGGGAATATGTTGTATTTCATGGTCACATTATACACTCAAGACCAATGATTTATTAAGTCTTGAATTAATAAAAAATTTCATATTTTCAGCAAATATTATTGGATCTTAAAAAACTATTCATGCTCATCAAAAGAGCTTTGAAGAGGGGTGAATTTGGTCCAAAGGCTTAATATTCATAATAATTTTAGGTTATTTATCTAGTAGTTATTGGTCTTTTTTTGCAGATTTATGCGATTTGCTTGACAGATAAAATGCAGCTAATAGAAATGGATAATAAAGTGTGAACCTATATCTTACAAAAGTGCCTTCATTAAACAGAAATAAAGCATAAATTGATGATCCAACCATAAGTATAAAAGTGAGCAAAATGAATTCAGGATTTTTATAGAGATTTTGTTTCATTCCCAACCGCACATACAAGTAAATTAATAGCCAGCTCTCAAATGCCTGCACTGGATAAAATATATTAGTCCAATTCCAAGGAAGGGGCATGATGAAAAAATTTGGGAGATTTAAAATTGCTTTGAATATAGCATCTGCCAACGATGATAATTCCAGAGACTCTGCTAAGCCAGCGCCATATATATTATAGGCCTTGTATGAAACAGAGCCATCCAAACCTACAAAATCCTCTGCCGCAAATGCTAGTCTATATAGATTGAGTACTTCAAGAAGTTGCTCTTCCATTATCAAGCCTCCTATCATTACTACGAAAATAAAAAGCAGGAATAGGTAGGAATGTATATGCGCTCTAAACAATACGCGAGCAACTAAATATAGCAATAAAAAAGAAAACATTTGTAACTTTAAGATAAACAGTGGGGTCAAGAACACCACAGCAAAGACATATCTGTCCCTGATTAAATTAATAATGCACAGTATAGATAACACGATAATAAGAGTGTCCCTTAGTGACATAGAGGAGTAGAGGATTAAGCTCGGAATAAGAAAATATAGCAAGACCTCATTCTCATTGCTAAAGAATCTTTTGAACCATAAGAAAGTAACAAATAGAAAGAACTTGTTCGCAAATGCTAGAGATGTAACTGTCATGAAGTTAGGCAATGGAGTCACTCCAAGTATCTTAGCTGTTAGTGTAATAGGGTTGGTCTGTGCGTATTGGAAAAGTGCAATAGTTTCCAGAGAAGTGCCTGTAGCTTTTAGCGACATAACCTCACCTGCATATTCAAATTGATCGCCAAACATCCCAGGTGAAATAACAAAATAATTAATAACGAGTGGCGTAAAGAATATTGCCAGCCAAGCAATGAGAGAATTAGAGTTTATATAATTAAGCTTATAGACCAACAGCGCAAGAAATGCCAACGCACTAAAGTTTGCTAATTCAAATATGTAGTATTCTAGAGTGCCGCCATAGGAGTGGAGTGTAAAATACTCATTTACCATAAATCTTCTTTATTCTTTTGAATAAAAGAAAATAGGATGGAGGCAAAGAGAAAAAGAATTGCGCTAGAAAGAAATATTGCTGAAGCTTTTGGGGCAACAGGATATTCAGATGAATGCGGTGGATCAATAATATAAAGAAGATGAGGCAGATCATTTTTCAAATTAGCAATTTTAAAGTACTCAGAGTTAATGGTATTGGCTAAAGCAGAGGAAATGCTGGAATTTTTAGAAACAGCTAGCTGAGAATATGTAGCTGCAATGATCTCATTTGATTTTACGATTAAGCGCTGTTTAGAATACTGGTCTGTTTCAAGAATGACTGCATTCATGAACTCCATGGCAAAGTCTTTATTGGTAGTCATCGTTGAAATAGTGATATTTGTTTGGCCCTGCCTCTGAGTTAGTCCCATGGTACCTTTTATGTAGCCTTGAAGATCATAAGCAGAAAAGTAATCATGTAGTTCATATCCCAAAATAAACGCCCCAAGCCTATCCGAAAGAGAATGTCTTTTAGGGATTGTATTGAAATACTCTTCATTTAAATCTCCATTGCCATAGATCTTAGATCCCCATCCCTTGCTCCACATTGTTTGAGCTAGCAAGTATGAATCCATATTAGAGTGAAATGTATCGGTAGAGCCTGAGGAATTAGAACTTCCTCCGAGTAATGCAGTGGCTACGCCTGAGGCCATCGAAGGACTTGATGTTGCAGTATCAGCCTCCCTTAATGTGGATGTAACAGAAAAGAGTGGAGTAGAGGTTTGTATAATATAGAAGCTAAGCAATAAAGAGGCTCCAATAGCATACAAAGATCTTTTCACGAATACCAATTCAAGAAAAAACTCTTTTGCTATAGAAATTTTTTCTTTTAAATTAATTTTTTTTAGGATGCTCATATGTAAATGCTCTTGTTTTAAACGCAGTATGGTTCTATGTTATCTGAAAGAATATCTTAGTTTAAAAATACTGGAGATTCAATTGACGAGATAATACCTTACTTAAAACCTATTTTTGGTTAAAAGTGTCTTTTAAATGCCAATTAACAGTATTTTTAAGTCCAGCCTGCACTCTGTGAGTAGGTCTATATCCAAGTAACTTATGAGCTTTAGTTATGTCTGCTTGTGAATGCCTAACATCGCCATCTCTAAAATCTTGATAAACAACTTTATCATGACGAATTATATTTTTTTTAGCTATCAGATCCCGGAGAATCTTATAAAGCTCATTTAGGGAAGTTCTATCACCCAATGCAACATTATAAATGGTATTCAATGCCATTTTATTATTTGCAGTAGCAGCTAGGATATTTGCTTGCACTGCATTATCAACAAAGCAAAAATCTCTACTAGTTTTTCCATCTCCATTTATAAAAATTTCTTCATTTGCGATAATGGCATGAATCCATTTTGGTATCACTGCCGCATAAGTGCTCTTTGGTGTTTGTCGCTTCCCAAAAACGTTAAAATATCTCAGGCCAATAGAATTAAACCCATATGCTTTATAAAAAACATCAGCATAAAGCTCATTCACATATTTAGTTACCGCATAAGGGCTAAGTGGTTTGCCAATAATATCTTCTTTTTTAGGTAGCTTTTTATGGTCACCATACGTAGAGCTGCTTGCAGCATATGTAAAACTTTTTACATTCGCATTATTTGCTGCAACAAGCATGTTAAGAAATCCTGTTATATTACTTTTGTTGGTCTTGATTGGATCTTTTATACTTCTAGGAACGGAGCCAATTGCTGCTTGATGCAATACATAGTCAATATTATGACAAGCAAGCTCACATGATTTTAAATTTGAAATATCGCCTTTAATAAATTTAAATTTTGACCATTGTTTTTTTGAGACAAGAGATTGCACTTCTTTTAGATTGGCCTTATTGCCTGTAGAAAAATTATCTAGTCCGACAACTTTCTGATTTAATTCTAGGAGAGTCTCCAGTAAATTACTGCCAATAAATCCTGCTACTCCAGTGATTAACCAGGTCTGAGGATTGGAAAGAAGAGATTTTTTAATTGATGAGTACGTTGCCATAGAATTACAGCCTCTTATCAACTTGAGTCGCAGAGAATAAATATTTTAAGTCGTAAACTACGTGTTTAGATTTCCCCAATGCTCTAATTTTTTTGATCCCCATTTTCTTAAATTCCTTATGGGCAACTGCAATGATAATCGCATCATATACGTTATCTTCAATCTTATCTAAAAGGCTAATTCCATACTCTTTTTTTGCCTCAAGCTTATTAACCCAGGGATCATAGACGCTAACCTTGCAATTATATTCACGCAATTCTTCGATAATGTCAGTCACTTTTGTATTTCTTATATCAGGGCAGTCTTCTTTGAACGAAAGTCCAAGGATTAATATTTTTGATGAGTTAATTTTAATATTCTTTTGAGCGAGCAGTTTAACGAGCTGTGAAGATACGAATGATGCCATTCCGTCATTTAGCCTTCGCCCAGCTAATATAATTTCAGGGTTGTAGCCAAGACTTTCGGCTTTATGTGTGAGGTAGTATGGATCCACTCCTATGCAGTGACCTCCAACTAAGCCTGGCCTGAATGGCAAAAAATTCCACTTTGTTTCAGCCGCTTTTAACACTGACTCAGTATCGATCTCCATTAGATTAAAAATAATTGCCAGCTCATTAATAAGCGCGATATTAAGATCTCTTTGAGTGTTCTCAATAACTTTTGCAGCTTCTGCAACCTTAATACTTTCTGCTTTGTGAGTCCCTGCAAGAATAATCTTCTTATAAACTTGATCTATAAAATCTGCAGATCTTTTATTTGATCCAGAAGTTACTTTCTTGATATCAGGCAAGCGATGCGTCTTGTCGCCGGGATTGATTCTTTCAGGCGAATAGCCTACAAAGAAATCTTTATTTAATGACAGGCCTGAAATGTTCTCCAATATGGGTACGCAATCTTCTTCGGTAGCGCCAGGATATACCGTTGATTCATATACAACCACATCTCCTTTTTTTAGCACTGTAGCAATAAGATTTGATGCGTTAATTAAGGGACCAAGATCAGGTCTTTTATTTTTATTAATAGGCGTGGGAACGGTAACAATATAAAAATTGCAATCTTGAAGAGCATCAGCATCTGACGTAAATATGATGTTATTAGCTTTTTTTAAATTTGCAATCTCAACCTCGTTGGTAGAGTCCACCCCACTGTTCAGATCTAGAATTCTATTAGCATTAATATCAAAGCCAATGACTGGAAATTGATAGCTAAATTCGATAGCCAAAGGGAGTCCAACATAGCCTAGGCCAATAACTCCAATTTTTGTAGATTTTAATTTCATATTATGCTGACTCAAGATAATTGATAGTTAGTTTAGAAGGCGAAGAGAATAAGTTTATTGACGCTCTCAGTTGTTAGCTCCTAAAATATTTTTTATAAAGAGTATAAATTAATGTCAGCCACTTTTCGTCATTAGGGTAATCTTTATATGATTTAGGAGAAGCATTTAAAATCTCTTCAAATTCCTGAAGAGGTATGCCGAATTTTTTACTTGCATAATCCTTATCTTTATTAACCTGAGTCATCTCATATGGCAATTTCTCTAGCTCCTTCATGGCCTGCTCTCTTGAAATTTCTCCAGCGCAAATTTGTGATGAAAAGGTAGCTCTTCTATAATCTAAATTAAATTTTACCGGTTGAATGTATGACTGCACGAATCTTGTATAAACAGACTCATGATGTTTTCCACCATATTCGTGATATTCCACTTTTTCTTTTAAAAGCGCTAATGCTTCGGTTTTATTAAATGGAAGTAAGTTCAATAAATAGACAATTTTAATTCTTCGAAAGAATTTGTAATAAATTTCAGCCTTCCAGTCAAAAGTTGGAAATGTCTTCATCTTTTTTGCACCAAAAGTGCTATGGATACTTTTTAATAATGTTAGATCTTTGGGATTATAAAACCATGACTCGGGCAGTATGCCCTCAGTTGCAAAGTTTCCACCCCCAATAATAAATTTGATGTTATTTCGAGAGGCGACTTTATGTAAAATGGAAGTAATGGCAATGTCAGTAGGAATCTCCACCTCAGGAATTGAAGACTTTAAGACTGCTAACTGAATGTCCCTAAATTCATCCCAATCTAAAACATAGCTTTCATAATCAATCTCAAGGTTATTGCATAGACTTCTAATATTTTTTACGGCCTCTTCAGAGTTCCAGCCGTTATCCATATGAACTGCCAATGGCCTGAGCCCAAGTTCTTTAACAATATATGCAACATAACTGCTATCCACGCCTCCACTGACGCCTATCAAACAATCATACTTTTTATTTTTTCCAGATTTCTTAATGGCCTTTAGCAAATCACTTAACCGGGATTCTCTCTCTGCTCCTTTGGGAATTATAGTTTTAACATCTTCTAGGAAAGTTTCGCAATGGTTGCAGAAGCCTTGCTCATTAAAGCTAATCTCATTATCAGATGTATCCATGACGCATCTTTGGCAAATTTGGTAATTTTTCATTGATATGTTTATTTATTGAATTACTGAAAGATTGAGCTGATGAAGTTTATTTAGATTATTTTAGTTACATCTTGCCAAGAAGGATAGTTAATTAAGACGCCTTTGTTATCTCCTTGGTATACAAAAAAACTTCCGGCAGCTATTCCGTTGACATTCCCATGCTGATAAGCATTCTTGAAGTCAGTGAGATGTCCAGCCCCGCCCAATGCAACGGTTGGGATAGTTACAGCATCTGAAATACTTTTTATTAGCTCAATATCATAGCCGCTCATCGCTCCATCATTAGAAATTGATTGAATAATTATCTCTCCAGCACCCATCTCTTCAGCAATCCTAGCTAATTCTACTGGTTTATATTTTGTTGCCTCTTTTCCATTTCTAATGAACACATAGTTTGATTTTCCAAGAAATTTTTTCTTTACATCAATACACAGAACAATTGTTGAAGATCCAAAATGCTGAACAGCCTCTTGAATAAAAAGGGGGTTTGTAATTGCATAAGAGTTTAAAATAACTTTTTCAGCTCCACACGCAATAACATCCTTTATATCTTCAATTGAACTGATGCCTCCTCCAACTGAAAAAGGCATATTAGCCTCTTCTCCGACCCTTTTAATAACTTCGGAAGAAATTCTTCTTCCTTCTGCTGTGGCATCAATATCAAGAAGCACTAATTCATCAGCTTTAAGTTCATTAAAAATCTTTACTGCATTTATTGGGTCGCCAATATAGTTGTAATTCTTAAATTTTACTGATTTAACTAAGGCATTATTTCTTAGAAGCAGAACAGGTATAAGTCTTGGTCTAAACATATGATGTTATAAAGAGATGAAATTTTTTAAAAGCGTTCTGCCGGAATCATGACTTTTCTCAGGATGGTATTGCACTCCAAAAATATTCTCCTGCTCAATCCCAGAGCAAAACTTTTCAATATAGTTTGTTTCGTTGAGAATAAGATCAGGATCATTTGGCTGCATATAAAACGAATGGACAAAGTAAAACTCTTCGTTGGAGGCGATATTATGCATTAAGGCACTTTTTTTAGTTAAATTAATTGTATTCCAGCCCATGTGAGGTATCTTAAATTTTTGACTATCTGAAGTCTTGAACTTCTTAACAGAAGCATCTACCCACCCAAGTCCAGTTGAATTGCCCTCCTCGCTAAAGCTGGCCATTAATTGCATTCCTAAGCAAATTCCAAGCACAGGCTTTTTTTGGATAAGGGCAAAGTTATTCAGAGGTTCTATCAAGTTCAATTCTTGTAAATTATCCATTGCTCTTTTGAAGTGCCCGACACCTAATAAAATAATTTTGTCTGCTTGTAAAATATCTTGAGGCTCAGAGGATATTGAAACGGTAATATTTTCTTGCAACAGTTTCTTTTGGACTGAAAAAATATTTCCCATCCCGTAATCAACTATATGAATTTTCATGATTAGGTTTGGTTATTGGGGCTCAAGAAAATTAGTAAAAAAAATGAGGTGCTACGTAGGCAAAGCTTAATAATACTCTTCTATTTGTTCGGTACTTATTTTTACAATATCCCTATCCTCAAAGTAAGCTTTATACCAAATAGCTGTTTTTTCAATTGCATTCTCAAGACCCCATTGAGGTAACCAATGCAATTTAAACTGAGCTTTGCTAATGTCCAAGCTCAGAGATTTAGCCTCATGAGGATGAATACTTGCATCAAAATCAATAATATTTTCAATGCCCCAAGACACCAAGAATAATTCTGTAATTTCCTCAACTGTTCTTATATCAGAGTTATTCGGCCCAAAGTTCCAGCAGTCATTATCCTTGGCTCCAGACTCAAAAAGCCTCTCTGCAACTTTTAAGTATCCTGAAATTGGCTCAAACACATGCTGCCATGGCCTTGTTGCAAGTGGGTTTCTAATCAGGAGTTTGTTATTTGTTGAAATGGCTCTGTATAGGTCTGGAATTAACCTATCCTCAGAGAAATCTCCACCACCAATAACATTTCCAGCTCTCACAGTGCTGACACCAGGAGAATTTGAGTGATCATTAAAAAAAGATTGTTGATAGGATTGTGTCAGCAGCTCAACACAGGCTTTGCTACTGCTATACGGATCATGTCCTCCCATTGGATCATTTTCACGATAGCCCCATTCCCATTCATTGTTTTTGTAACACTTATCAGTGGTGACCATCACCGCTGATTTAACCGATGGAGATTTTTTCACCGCTTCTAAAATACTCATTGTGCCCATCACATTCACTTCGTATGTGGTCACTGGATCTTGGTAAGACTTCCTGACTAATGGCTGAGCAGCCAGATGAAATACAATCTCTGGATTAAATGAGTGAAAGGCTTTGCGCACTTGATCAAAGTCTCTGATGTCACAATCAATGGTATTGGAGATTTTATTGAGCCCTAAGCAAGAATAGAGTCCTGCATTATCATTGAATTTTGAACTAGAGATGCCTTGAACTTTTGCTCCATACATATTTAGGATAAGTGAAAGCCAAGAGCCTTTAAAGCCAGTATCCCCGGTAACTAGCACTCTTTTTCCTTTCCAGAAACTTTTATTCATATTAGAAATTCTTTGAAATAATATAACATTATAAATACAGAAAAAATGATTTGTAGCATTTAAGCATTAAATTAGTATTTTTTCATATTGTTTGGTAATTTTTTCTGGCAAAAAATCTGAAGCACGAGATATCAGGCGCTCTTTTGATAAAGGATTTTTTAACGCTACATTCACAGACGAAGCAAGTGCTGAAGCATCTCCTACCGCACATAAAAATCCAAATTCACCATCTTTCAGTATCTCGCTTGGACCAGTCTTGCAATTAGTAGATACAACATTCACTCCTACAGAGAGCGCTTCTAAAATAACAAGCCCGAAATCCTCGTAATCTGATGATAGTATTAATAAATCTGATAAGCGCAAATATGGCATGGGATCATCTACCCAACCAGGAAGAAAGATAGAATTCTCAAGGTTATATCTTTTGATGGATTCATCCATTGCAGCTCTCTCAAGGCCATCACCAAGAATAACTAACCTTACTTTCTGTTTGTTTTTGTTAACCAATAAATCAATAGATTTTATAAGGTTAATAAAATTTTTTGCTTTGATTAGCTGTCCGATCGCAATGAGATTAACGTGATCTCCTTGCATCCAGTCAAATATGTCTTGATTAACTGAATGGTTTTTATTTGCCAAGTCTGGCATCAGAGGATTATATATTACAGATATTTTATTTTTAGGGGCTCCATAAGCTATGAGGTCATTTTTAACTCCCTTGGAAACACCAATGATGTGATTAGCAAATCTATAAAAAATAGTGATTGAAATTTTTTGTAACATTTTAAAAACAATATTTTTATCTCTATATTGCTCGCTCAAAATGCAATGCTCGATGAATACAAGGTTAGTTTTTGGGGAAGCTAAACGGATCAAAAAACTAAAAACTGTCAATGGCCAAATATTAGCTATAAAGTTATCAAACTTGTTTTTATAAATAAATTTACATAAAGCAAAAAAAGATATTTTAAAATTTTTAATAGATAGGGTTTGAAGCTTCACTCGAGAATCGAGAGCATGTGTAAAGTCATTCTGATCAATGAGAGTTAAAATAGTAACCGCTCGGCCGCTTTGAATAAATTCATTTGCCAATGTAGCAATTACTTTTTCAGCTCCACCAAAGCCCATATCAAGGGTGACAAAACAAACAGAGCCTTTAGTCAAAAAATTTTGCATCAGACTATGAGATTTTCAATCATCTCAATTATAAAAATTAAAAACTAGGATTTTTGACTCTTTCACGATCATGAGCTTGAGTCTCATGAGTTAGCCACCGGCAAAAGATTGGCAATCAATCTTTGAAAGTTTTTTGGGAGAAAAAGCATAATAGATGACATCCAGAAAAATTTATTTTTTACGCAGCTCAGTTTGCTAGTAGTAAATGCACTTTTTAGAACCTCTCTGGCCCAAGGTATATTTTGATTAGCCCTAAAACAATGCCAGCAGTCAATTATCTTGCGTTCACATAAATGCGAGTATACGAGCTGTTCTGTCTTTTTTGGGAGATTGTTTTCTTTTAATAAGCGTAAAATACTTTGTTCGTGGGTAGCAAGGTTGCTCTCAATTTGCTTGCCAAGATTAGACTCATGGTCTGTCATTACAACTAAAGGTTTGTCTAAATAAAAAAATTTAAAGGATGCTGCTAGATGAAGGTAAAGAACCTCTCCCTCAGTAAAAATTTCACTACCAGGACGATGAAAGTTATAGCAGTCTCTTCTTACTAGAGGAGAGATAGGGTTAATATTGCCATCTTTTAACCATCTTACTAAGAATTTTTCTAGACAATAACCGGAGTAATTGAGACAACTGGAGATTACTTTTTTGTTGAACGCTACATTGTAAATATATCCTGGACCATACACTACGCCATAACTTTTATCTAAGCTATTAAATGCTTGCATTTGAGTTTGGATTTTTTCATCTAAATAGTAATCATCGCCATAAAGCCAGCTTATGAAATCTCCTGAAGCAAGATCAATGGCCTGATTCGCTCTCAAGTTAGGACTTTTATTTTCAGGGTAATTCAAATAAGTAATTTTTTTATTTGGAAGAAATGATTGCACGACATTCGCTGTATCATCGGATGACCCATTGTTGCTAATGAGTATTTCAATATTCTCGTAAGTCTGAGATAGAGCGCTTTGAATAGCTCTATGTAAATACTTATCTTGATTATAAGTCATCAGAATGATTGAAATTTTTGGCGTATGCATTTTTTGTTAGAGCTAATTTGTAAAAATTAGCTCACTAACTCAATTATACTGGATAGGCACTGGCAGTAAGCAAAAATATTATCTTAATATTGAATTTACTTTCCTAGATTATTTAAGAAAATAGTGCAGGAAGAATGAACATGTTCTATCATCTCATCAGTTAGCCCGTGATGAAGAGCAAGTAAAATTCCGCCTCTCATAACATTATCCGCATTTGTGAAGTCATCCGCCTTGCCGATGCAATCAATGTCCTTGTAGCCCGGTTGTCTCAAAATATTACCTGTAAATACTACTCTTGTTTGTATATTCCTTTTTTCTAGAAAAATTTGAAGATCAGTTCTATTGAATGGAGCATCATCTTTAACTATCATTGGATAGGCCAACCAACCTGTCTCAGCATTTGGATTTTGCTTTGGAAGAACGAAAAACTGGCCATACTGCTGGAAGAATTCAGTATGCTTCTCAAAGTTTATCTGTCTTGACTTAATATTCTGATCTAATTTATTTAGTTGAACCAAGGCAAATGCTGCGCTAATCTCAGAAGGCTCTAGTTGATAACCTATCTCCTCAAATACAAATTTTGCATCATATTGAATGTCATCTAAATAAACATTAAATCTGTTTTCAATGGCCTCACTTTCACTAAATAAAGAAGAGCTCCTGCCCCATGATCTTAGAAGCTTTGCTTTGTTGCTGACCTCTTCAGAATCTGTAACAAGCATGCCGCCATTTCCAGCTCCATTAATAACGTGAGATCCATAGAAGCTCGTAATTGCTGCGTCGCAGTAGGTACCAGTTGACTTAGAAAACAGTGAAGCGCCTAAGGTATCAGCAGAATCACAGATTATCTTAATGTTCTTATTTTTTCTTGAAACAATTTCTTGAATTTTTTCCCACTCGCAAATATTCCCCATTAAGTCTGGTGCGATAATAGCAGAAGTTTTTTCATTGATTGCTAGTTCTAATTGCTCGACATCAATGCAGTAGGTATCGACTCCAACATCTACAAAATGAGGTATTAAATCATTTTTAACCAGACACCCAACAGTAGTTGCAAATGTCAATGCTGGT
>Ga0209383_1001445_pt1 | contig 14820 bp, 16 predicted proteins | sample CoawatmetaG02DNA_FD_187510 | JGI IMG/M metagenome (GOLD analysis project Ga0209383, IMG submission 187510) | Marine microbial communities from the West Antarctic Peninsula - Coastal water metaG029-DNA (SPAdes) (version 2) | ecosystem: Environmental > Aquatic > Marine > Coastal ... | reverse complement strand
GAGGTGACAACTGATGGGCGCTGATGAAGTTTGGGGCCAAGTCACTGAAGCGTTCTCGTTTTACGGGAAGCGGGTGACCCCGAGGTTGCGGGGAGCTCGCCGCAAGCTGATCGAGCGAATCTTGACCGAGTACGACGGCGAAGAACTAGTCGCTGCCGTGCATGGCTATGTCAGATTTCACGAAGGACTCGATCAAGAGGACGGATCGGACTTCAATCCTCGCAAGTATTTCACGCCCGAGAGCGTATTCCGATTGGAAAAGATTGAAAGTCGGGTAGAACTTGGCTTTGACGGACCCTACCGAAAGCCTCTTTCACGCGAGGATGCGGTCAGGGCGCGTCAGGAAGCCGCAAGACAGAAGGTTGCGGCGGCACGGGCCGCTCGGGAGGGCCAGAAATTACGCGCCGTATAAGGCGATTGGGGCGCGCTGTCGGATAACGGCGGGGCGCGCTCGACATATAGCTTCGGTCCTGCCGGTAAGAATCGAAGCCACCGTGGGAACGTCACACAACCGGTATCGCCAGAGTGAAAAAGCAGAGGGCGAGTGACGGCCAGATCCAGATGGCTAAAGCGACTGCTTCGAGGATGCATCGGAGAGATCCCGACTCCTCATACGGCACTGCATAGGCAGCGACCGACTTCTCTGACTCCGTTCTGCGGGGAACAGGAGAGGTCTATCTGGGTACAGGCAGATGAGTTTGACTACCAAGAGCAAAGAGCAAGGATACCAACTCCTAGCCGATACTCTGATGGCTCGGATCGACGCAGCAATCGGCCAGCCAAACTCTGCAAATGCTGTAAAGCGACGAATTGAAGTTTTGGGTCGAGTGTTGGATCACATCGAAATTGCAATTGCGGAGGCGAAGGAGTTTTCTTTTGGCGATTGACGGTGAAGGCGTACACGAGAAAGTCATGTCTGTCTTGGCAGCGGTAGCAAGTTCTCAATACGGTATGACTGTTGCGGAAGTGCGGCAGAAAACAGGACTAAACCCGACGACAGTGCGTTACCACCTGGGTCGATTGACCAAAATCGGAGTTTTTTTGCACGATCAGCACGCAGCCAGCCCCGAACGCGACCTGCGTGGGCACTTTGCGACGAACGGTAATTTGCCGGGTACATGGCGGATCTCTCTTACATGGTTGTTGGTCGTTGCAACGCCTCACATGACGACCCTGGGCATGGCGGTCGAAGCACAACGAGAGGCGGCAAAGTCTTGAGTTACGTACTCGAGTTCGAGCTTGAAGGACTGCCATCGCTACAGGTTGCCGGATCTGGGGGTGGGCACTGGCGGAAACGACACGCCGAAGCCAAGCGTTGGAAGCAGTCGGTGCGAGGCGCTGTGCTCGAGAACTGTTACCTGCCGGATGAGCCGCTGACGCGTGTCAGAATGCGGTGTGAGCGCTTTTCCACACGAGAGCCGGACTGGGACAACCTAGTTGCGTCCTTCAAGCCAATTCGAGACGGGCTTGTCGAAATAGGAGTGATGGTCGACGACAAGCCGAGTGTTTTGGTCGCCTGCGAGCACCGATGGTCGAAAGCGAAACGCAGCGAGGGCAAGATCCGAGTCCGCCTAGAAGCGGTGCAGGACACAGAGTGAAATGTCGAGAGCCTAGCTACGGTGGGATCACCATTTGCAAAGGTTGCGCGCAGCCTTGGGAAAGGACGATCTATCCTAGTTGGGGGTCGCAGCCTGACTGGGTTTACTGTGCGGAGTGCGCTGCTAAACGCTGGCTGGACGAGTGTAAGCAGCACTAAATAGTGAGGTTCTGGTGAGTCCATTTGAAAAAGGTCACGCAAAAGTAGGCGGGCGCAAAAAAGGAGTGCCCAACAAATCCACGGTTGCCGTCATGGAAGCGGTCAGGCGTGCGTTAGATGCAGCTCATAAGGATGGTGCCGAGGGCTACCTGCTAGATCTCGCCTGCGACGATCCAAAGACATTCATGAGCGCGGTCAATAAACTCATACCCACTGCGGTCGAGACAAAAGTTGAGATTGAGCAGACAGTCACTATCCGTCGATACGGGTCAGGGAGGAAGAAGCGTGGCAGCAAGAAAAAAGAGAGCAGCAAAGACGCCTGAGCTGAGCAAGAAGGTGCAGGCTCTTCGTCAAATATTGACTCTTCGTGTGCGTCGACAGCCTGTCCCAGTCGAGCTCCGAGACCTCGACGACATGCGCTTCACGTCAAGCCGCCGGGTGCATGCGGTGCTCCAGGCTATGCGTCGCGACAACGCCGGCATGGATGAAGTCGACGTTTACGTCGAAAAAGAGATTCATGGGTAATCTGGAAATCGAAATCGAAGAACTGGACGAGACGCTTCAGGCGTTCCTCGACTGCCGTTCCCGATTCACTGGCATTATGGGTCCGCTCGGATCAGGCAAGACCTACACGGCGATCCTGCGCGTCCTGTTGGGCATGATTGAGCAAGAGCCCAACGCGGTAGGCATTCGCCCGACACGATGGATTGCGGTTCGGAACACTTACCCCGACCTGACGACCACGACGATCCGAGACTTCCGCGAAGTGTTCGACGAGAACTTCGGCACTATGACGATGGGAGGACTTGATCCGCCCACGTTTCGAGCTCGGTTCAATCTTGACGATGGCACTCGAGTCGAGAGCGATGTGATCTTTTATGCGCTTGACCGCCAAGACGCAATCAGGCGACTACGCGGGGTGCAAACGACAGGGTTCTGGCTGAACGAAGCAATGCAATTGCAGCGCGATGTAGTTGCACTCGCCGATCTCCGGCACGGTCGTTATCCATCCGACGTAGCAGGTGGAGTGAGAGCGACGTGGCACGGCATCATTGCGGACACGAACGCCCCTGACGAGGACAACTGGTACTACAAGGCGGCGCACGACACGAAGTCACCCGATTGGGAGTTTTTCAGGCAACCTGGGGGCGTGATCGACACGGGCGTTCTTGACGGCAAAGGCAACAAGGTTTGGATTCCTAATCCCGACGCAGAGAACCTGCCCAACCTGCCGGACGGTTACTACGAGCGAGCGTTGCAGGGCAACAAGACAGACGATTGGATTGCCAACATGCTTGGCAACGAATACTCGTTCATTGTCGACGGCAAGCCGGTGCATCCTGACTTCCGAGACTCGCTGCATGTCACGCAAGAAAACGTCGCCTTCAACCCTGAGCTCCCGCTCGTGATCGGCGTCGACTTCGGGCGAACACCGGCTGCAGCAATCGGGCAACGCGATGTGTGGGGTCGGATCAACATCATCGACGAGTTCGTGTCCGACGATATGTCTCAAGCGGTGTTCGGTCCCGAGCTCAGGGCCTACATCACATCACATTACCCGCAGGCCAAGGTTCGAGGCTGGAGTGACCCGGCAGGTGAAGCCAAAGGTCAGGCTACGGAGGACACGCCAAGGCAAGTCCTAGTGGCTGCGGGCGTGCCTTGTCAGCCTGCACCGTCCAACAAGGTTGTGCTGCGTAGGGCGAGCGTGGCAAATCCTTTGCGGCGGTTGTGCGGCGACAAGCGTCCAGCTCTAATGATCAGCCCGAAAGCCAGAATCATACGCAAGGGCTTAGCCGGCGGCTTTTGTTTTCGGCGCATCAGAACCACTGACGATAGATACACCGAAGAGCCGGACAAGAACGCTTACAGTCACCCGGTGGAGGCGTTGGAGTATCTATGCCTGGGCGAAGGCGAAGGTAGAGCCGCCCTGCTTCCGGTCGACTATGACCCAGACGAGCCGATACAGGAGGTCGCTGAGTTTTGATCTGGAGCACAAAGCAATATCACGATCCGGCGCAGATTGAGTTGCTCTCGGCAATGGCAAGGCAGTGGGGATTCCCGCGAGAACCTAGCAAGAACGAACTCGAGCTCGCAGATTGGTTTGCGATGTCGCGCGGCAGTGAGATAGCCGAGGTGCATTGGTTTGAGCGAATCGAAGGCATGCCAGATCTCGCAGGGCTTCATTACGCAGTCAGCCCTCGTTGCAGAAAGGTGTGGCCCGTTCGGCTGTGGCTGGATTCGGTGATTGGATTTGCGCGAGATAGCGGGTTCCGAAAACTCATTGCCGGCGTTAACGGTCTCCCCTTGGACTATCTTCTCCGGTATGTCGAAATCTGGAACCGTCGGCACCTATTCGATCCTTTGACGATTGAAAGTTCTATACCAGCGGGTTCGGAACAAGTCGTTGTCGTAAGTCTGGAGACACCCAATGGGACTTGAAGTAGCAATCGCAACCGCCTTGGCGTCTGGACTTGCAGTGTCAGCGCCAACCGCAGCTACTGCTGCGTCGATTCTCACGCCTGCCATTTACGGAGCAGGAACTGGCGCAGCAGTCGGTGGCATTCAATCGGCTGCACGGGGCGACAGTGCTGCTGGTGTATTCAAAAACGCAGGCATCGGTCTTGGAACTGGCGCAGCACTTGGGGCAGTGGGTGGGGCTGCCGGAGCGCTCGCGCCTACTCCAGTACCGACACCGGGAACTCCAGTACCGACACCGGGAACTCCAGTACCGACACCGGGAACTCCAGTACCGACACCAGCACTGCCTGCGCCAACAACCGCTCCTGCTCCTGCTCCTGCTCCTGGGTCTACTGTCCCTAATTCCGCTGCACAGATGGATGCCATTGCGGCGCAGGGAACTACACAAAAGGTTACTGGCAACGCAGTCAATTATGGTGCTCTAGCAAGAGAGGCTGCACCATCGTTGGCGTCGGCGGGTCTGACATCGGGTCTGTCTCTTGGGCTTGCTCCAAAACCTGAGATGCCGAAACCCCAAAGCCAAACGTCGGGATCTGCTCTGGCAGCTCGAGACCGTGAGCGCAGGCGTCGCGCGCAGGGATCGAGGTCTGCGATCAGCAGCAGCCTAGGTTCAGCGATGGGTGCTCGAACAGGTCGCACGACCCTCGGCGGCGGCTACTAATGACAGGCAATAATGTCGCTCAAGAGGCAAAGAAGCGAGTCAGCGAGCTCAAGGGTCGCCGGATAAACTTCGACGATCAATGGCAGCAAGTCAAAGATCACGTCTGGCCGGACGGTGGCGACTTCACCTTCAGGCGCTCGCCTGGTGAGAAGAGCACTGAAAAGATCTACGAGATGACGGCAGCGCTTGCGCTTGAAAAGGGAGCCGCATCGCTTGAAGCGTTTCTTACGCCCCGTACAAGTCGATGGCATACCCTCGTTGCTTCAAACGACAAACTAAACGAAATGGCTTCGGTCAAGCGGTGGTTTGAAGAGGCAACTGACGTTCTTTTCAAATGGCGCAACGCGCCGTACAGCAGATTCTACGGTCAAGTACACGAAGTCTGGAAAAGCAATCTAGCCTACGGCAACGCTTGTCTGCTTGTCGAAGAGCGCCCAGAAGGTGGCGTCGTTTATCGGCAAATCCATGTTGGATCGGCTTGGATTGATGTCGACCATAACGGCATCGTCGACACGATCTATCGCGAGTACGAACTGACAGCGAGAGCCGCTTGCAAGCGATGGGGCGACAGCGCACCACGCTGTGCAAAAGATGCTCTGCATCAGAATCCCTTCACAAAGCACACCTACCTGACCGTTGTTCGCCCATCGGATAAATACAAGGCGGGTATTAAAACCTCGATGGCTTACGAGGCTCTCGAGATCTCATGTGAAGACGAATCAGTTTTAGAGAGCGGAGGCTTTCACGAGCTCCCCTACATCTGGACGCGGTACACCGTCAGCCCCCACGAAGATTACGGACGTGGGCCAGCGATGATGGTGCTCCCTGACATCAAGACGCTGCAGGAGATGCAGCGGGCATTCATGAGAGCCGGACACAAGGTCGCAGATCCGCCGTTGTTGGTGGCTGACGATGGGGTTTTGGGTCGTGGTTCTAAGCGTATTCGCATCTCACCCGGTGGCATCAACGTGGGTGGGCTCGACGCGCAGGGCAATCCTAAAATCATGCCGCTTCAAACCGGAGCTCGCTTGGATCTATCTGAAGGCATGATGGAAAACCTGAGAGACAACATCCGAGCAGCGCTTGGCGTTGATTTATTCGACGTTCTGATTCGAGATCGCGTGCAGATGACGGCAACTGAAGTTCTTGAGCGGCAAAAGGAAAAAGGTCAACTGCTGACTCCAGTCGTAGGCCGTCAGCAAAGCGAGTTGCTGGGGCCATTGATCGAGCGTGAGATCAAGATTGCAATCAGGCAGGGTCAACTCCCGCCAATGCCAGACGAGCTTGTTGAAGCCCAAGGCGAGTACGAAATCGAATACGAGTCGAGCGCGACGCGCATGCAAAAGTCAGACGAGATCCTTGGTTTGCAACGCGCAGTCGAGGTGATGATGCCGTGGATCGAAGCCGACCCGACCCTTCTCAAGATGTGGAAGAGCAACAAAGTTACACGCCACGTCAACCAGACATTAGGCGTGCCGAGCAAGTTGGTCCGAACCGAAACCGAGTTCGACGAGATCGAAGAGCAGGCACAGCAAGACAGCGCACAGGACAACCTGATGAACCAAGCACCGCAGGTTGCACGCGCAATGCGAGATGTTTCTGAGATGCCCTCGGCGGCAAACGGAGAACCAGCCGTTTGAGTTTAAACGAGCGAGCACGTCAGGCTTTCACCCCGCGCGAAATCAGAGATGCTTATTCCACTGTGTTCCGAGGCCCAAAGGGAAGCTTGGTTCTTGCCCATTTGGCTGATGCCTGCGGAGCGACGCGCTCAACATATGACCCGACGCAGCACGCGATGAACGTCGCCGAGGGTCGTAGGCAGGTCTGGCTTGTTATCCAGGATGCCTTAAACCTGACCGAAGATGACCTGCGAGGTCTGCAGTCTGAGGTCGCAAATAGAGGGAGTGAAATGAATGAGTGAGTCAGCCGACACGGGCGTTGTCAGCGGAGAAACTGCAGGCAGCGAGGCTGCAGGTGGCTTTGAAAGTGCAGGAGCGGCACTTGGCGTGAACTTCGTTTCGGGCAACGTAGCCGACGCACCGACAGCGGCACCGGTTGAAACGCCTACTGAGGCTGCGCCAGCGGGCTCAGGATGGATTGAATCGTTCGGCGTGGATGATCGGGCATACATTGAGCAGAAGGGCTGGAGCGACCCGTCAGCGTTGCTCAGTTCCTACCGCGCTGCAGAGCAGCGTATTGGTGGCGACCCGAGCAACACCCTGCAGATCCCTGATTGGGAAGATTCCGAGCAAGTTTCGCAGTTTCACTCAAAGATTGGTGTTCCCGATGCGGCTGACGGTTACCCGCAGCTCGAGATCGAAACGAGTCGAGGTCCGCTTGAAGTGGGTCAACTCGCGCAGATCAGCCATGCGATTGGGCTCACCCCGGTTCAGCATGCAAAGCTTGCCGAGATGACCGCAAACCTCGTCAACGACACCGCGTCCCAAGAAGATGCTTCCTACGCTGCAAGAGTGAAGGCTGAGAGCCGCGAGATTATGGCCGAAAATAGCCAGAGTCCTCAAGAGTTTGACGCGATGGTGCAGAGGGGAATCCAGGCGCTTGGTTTGTCCCCCGAAGAGTCTCGAGGTCTTACGCAGGGCGTAGGTCTCAAGAAGGCAGTGTCGATCTTGCAGGCGGTCTCAAACGCAACTCAAGAAAAGCCAAGCGTTTCGGAAGGCGACGCCACCGGCATCATGGGAACGATGTCGCAAGACGTTGCTCGAGCTCGGTTGAAGTTGCGCCGAGAGGACGATCAATTCCGCAAACGACTCTTCAACAACGAGACCGAAGCCGTTGAGGAGTGGCGAAAACTTCAGGAGGCCGCTTCAACTCTGGAATAGGCAGTACACTTTAAGAAGTGACGGACAACCCTCGTCGAGACGCGAGTAGGTCGATAACCCGAAAGGGCCGAGCTGGCAAAGTCTTGAGGGCCTGACACGCATTAGCGTTCGGCCCCGCCTCGTGCGGATAAGCCAAAGCCCAACCAACTGGTTTTTGTCTTTTAACTTACGAGGTATTTCATGTCCAGCCAAATTACAGTTGCTCATAGCGAGCAGTACGCCAGCAATGTCGAGCTTCTTCTTCAGCAAAAGCAGAGCCGACTTCGCGGTGCCGTCCGCAGCAATTCCTACACAGGCAAGTCTGCCCAGCCCGTCCAGCAGATCGGGTCTATCACGCTCGCTGACTGGGTGCGCGAAGGCGACACCCCGATCCTCAACACGCCGCACGACGTTCGTTGGCTTGAGCCGACCACGAAGCACGGCGCGCAGTTGATCGACCGGCACGACTTCATGCGAACGATTGCCGACTTCCGCAGCCCCTACGTCGAGACCGGCGCTTCGGCTGCGAACCGCGCAATTGATGAGGTCGTTATCAGCGCAGCCTTTGGCACGTCCAAGACGGGCGAAGACAAGGGTACCGAGGTTGCTTGGTCAACATTCACGGGGGCCAACGCGGCTCACTTGGTTGACTCTTCGGGTGTCACCGGCATGACCGTTGCCAAGCTTCGTTCTGCCAAGAAGGCCCTCATGGCCGCCGAGGTCGACATCGACAACGAGGAACTCTTCGTTGTTATGGGATCTTCGCAGCATGATGACCTGCTCGGTGAAACCCTCGCGGCAAGCGCGGACTACAACACGACGCCAGTCTTGGTCGACGGTCGAATCCGCTCGTTCATGGGATTCAACTTCATCACGACTGAACTGCTGCCCACGACTGCCGGCGCTGACCGACGCTGCTTCGCGTTTGCCCGATCTGGGCTTGCGCTTGGCATCTTCGGTGACGTGACTGGCCGAGTCTCTGAGCGTGACGACAAGTCGTATGCGACCCAGGTCTACACGTCGGTGACGGTTGGCGCTACGCGCGTCGAAGAGAAGAAACAGGTCGAGGTCGTCTGCGGCGAGTAGACGCTTGACTGAAACGGAAAACGGTCCCCGGTGCGGAGTCGTGCCGGGGGCCTGCTTCCGTAATTAGAGGTGCGGTGTCGTGCCTCTTGGAGAACATGAAAAATGGCGACTCTCAACGCAACTAACGTAGTAGGCACGCAGAATGTTGCAACCAACGGTGCTCGGCAACGATACAAGTTTGGTCAATATGCAATGACCGGAGCGCAGGGCAACGCTGACATTCTCAACTTCTGTTCGGTTCGGTCAGGCGACATCATCCAAAGTCTCTTTCTGTCATGCGATGCGCTGTCGGGAATGACCGACGTGAACTTTGGTCTTCGGTTGCCCGATGGGACAGACGTAGACGAGAACTTGTTTGACGATGCACAGACTCTCGCAAGTGCTCTCGTGCGCCAAGAAAAGCGTGTCGGCGCTAACTCGGCACTCGGTATTGAGACGCTGGGCAAGACGGTTTGGGAGCTTCTTGGTCTTACCGCTGACCCGTTCCTTACTTATCACGTCACCGCAGGCATCATCGCTGCAGGGTCTGCTTCAGGCGATATCTGCCTGGAAATCGTCTACACGGCGGGCGACTAGTCAAACTGTCAAGCCTCGATGCAGTTTCTGTGGTGGTCTCTGCATCGAGGTTTTGGCACCGTTTTAAGGAGATGTTCTTATGGCAGATTTGACAGTGGGATGCGCCAACGATGCAGCGGCCACCGTAACGGTTGCGGGAAGTATTGCCGACAACACCGTGTCTCTTCAATTTACTGACGTGGATGAAAGCGCAGACGTGCTAGCTCGCATTGAGAAAATGCGTATCGCAGTGGTCGATTATTTCGCGTCGCAGGGGTAGCCACTCGTGGCAACTGACCTTGAAATTGCGAATCAGTCCCTGACTCGCGTAGGGGCTGAGTCCATTACGCAAATCGAGTGGGACACGCCGGCCAACGAACGGTCTCGAGTCGTTAAGAACTCGTGGCCGTTCGTGCGCCGCGCCGTACTGCGAGAACACTCGTGGAACGTAGCGACTATACGAGCGAACTTGTCGACGCCGTATGACGACGTGCTCAAACCAGAGTGGGATTTCGCCTCGGTTTACGCATTGCCTACAAACTGCTTGCGGATCCTAGAGGTGAACACGACCGAACAGTGGCGCGTAGAGCGAGCTCCGGTATCCGCAGCGGTTGTCGGGACAGTCATGCTAATAACCCACCCGGTAGTCGTCGATAGCGTAGTTGAGGTCGAGACTTCGGCGGTCCACCATTTGGTCACAGGCGACTTTGTCTATCTTGGAGCTGCAAACCAGACTTCGCTGGTGGATGACATTCAACCTATCGTTCAAAAGACAAGCCACAAGTTCACGATGCCAGAGGTTGGTATCACGGGATTCACAGCGGGCTCACCGGCTTCATCGAAGGTCTACCAAGTGACAATGGCTCCCGCGATTGTATGCGACGAGACGGGAAGCCTGGGCGTGCGGTACATCGAAGACCGCACCGACCCGTCAGACTTTGACGCGATGCTTACTGAGGCACTTGTTCTTCGGCTTGCCGTTGAGATAGTTGAGCGCGTGACAGACTCCACCCGCAAACGCGAGGCGCTTATGGACGAGTACATTTCGTTCATGAGAGAAGTCCAGCACATCGAAGGCCAAGAGCAGTCATCCTCTGAGTTTGAGGAAGACCTCTGGATCTCGTCGAGGTACTAGCCAGTGCCGCGAAGTTCACCAATCCAAACGTCTTTCAACGCCGGCAAGTGGGGTCCGCTTCTTCAAGGTCGCGTCGATCTCGAAAAGTACACAAGCGCCTGCAATGAGCTGAAGAACTTCATCCCTACGGTGCAGGGGCCAGCTCTCAAGCGGAGCGGCACGCGCTTCTTGAAGACGGTAAAAAATCAGGCAGAGAAAAGCCGCTTAATCCCGTTCGAGTTTTCGACTGAGCAGGCTTACGTCCTTGAGATCTACGAGGGCGGCATGCGTGTGCTCAAGGATTCCGGCGCTGTGCTTGAGCCTACTGTCGCAATATCTAACGTGTCAGACGGTAACCCCGTTGTTGTGACAGCCTCGAACTCGTACACGAATGGCGACGAGGTCTACATCACTGGCACTGCCCAAAGCCAGATCAACGACCGGTTTTTTACAGTTACGAGCGCGTCAGGATTTGCATTTTCACTAACGGGCGAGAACGGAACAGGCCGAGCTACCGGGTCGGGAGGCACTGCTTCGCGCGTATACGCGATTGCTGATTCAGTTGGCGGCAACTCATTGCCCTGGCTTGAAGCTGAACTAGACGCAGTTTCGTTTGTGCAGAGCGGGGACGTGCTTTTCCTAGCTCACCCTAACCATCCGCCGCACAAGATCACCCGCACTGCACACACAAGCTGGACGAGCGAGGTGATTGATTTTGATTGGCCTGCATTTCGCCCTGAAAACACGCTCGAAGAAGTGCTTATGCTGGCCGACGAAAACGTCGGGACTGGAAAGAAAATTTACGTTCGGGGTGGTAACTACAACCGGGTAGACAATGACAACAAGAAGATTTCGGACATCGAAATATCCGGCACCCCGACTCTGGGTAATCCCTGCGAGGTGACGACTGCGTCGGATCACGGGTATGTCACAGGAGACACCGTATTTATCTATGGCGCGGGCATGGTGGAGCTCAACGACCGCTACTTTGTAATCACGCGCATCAACGCTACGAGCTTTTCGTTAGACGGCGAGGATTCCACTTCTCACACAAACACTGCGCTAGGCAACGTCGACAAGATCTCGACAAAGTTCCAGTTTACCGCGTCGATGGAGGAGGGGTATTTCAAGTTCAGAGAAGTCATTGAGGCGAACGTCCCTGAGTGGAAGACAGATAGTACAATCTCCGGCATGAGTAGCCGGTATTCTGGCGACGTGCTAGGCGCGGTAGTTTCTTACGCTGGGAACGTATACAGGACAATTCGCGCTGCCGGGGGCCTTTACGGCACCATACCACCAACCCACGACTCAGCAGCCGACAAGGCGGTTGCAAGTGGAGCCGGCAGCGTGGTGCGCTGTTTAGAGTTTTACAATCGCGGCGCGGGGTACGGAAAAATTACAGCGGTGTCTGCAGATGGCTATTCCTGCACAATCGATATTGAGGTGGGGCTTCCGTATTCCACCACCGACCAAAATCCCGTTCACGTTCACGCTGATACTTGGGGGTGGCAGGGGCAGGAGACCTTCCGTTGGAGCGAAGGGGCGTGGAGTACAGCGAATGGCTACCCGCGCGCCGTCGCGCTATTTGAAGACCGACTCTGGTTCGGTGGGACGAAAGCAGACCCGCAAACATTCTGGGGCTCAAGAACGGGAGATTACGAAGACTTCGAGCAGATTTACGACGACGGAAGTTCGTCGGTGCAGTTCACTTTAGCGGCTGCTGAAATCAATGCGATTGAATGGTTGGCAGGCGACCAGCAACTGATGATTGGTACTCGCGGTGGCGAGTTCGTCGCTTCAGGTGGTAGCCGGACTGAAGCCATCACAGCGTCAAACATTACGGTACGACAGCAGAGCACCTACGGAGTAAAGCCAGGGATACAACCTCGCTTTGTGGACTCGTCGCTTCTATTTGTACAGCGCGCTGGGGAACGTCTGCATCAGCTTTCGTACAGCAACGAGTCCGATAGCTACATTGGCCCGGATCTGACTGCGCTGTCAAACGACATCCTACAACCATCGGCTGCCGAGCTCAGCTATCAGCCCGCACCGTTCCGGCAACTTTGGGTTCGTTTAACTGACGGCAACCTAGCGACCCTGACCTACGTCAGCGATCAAGACGTGCTCGGCTGGGCTCAGCTTGAGATTGGTGGCACAGGTGTTGAGGTCGAGTCCTTGGCTGTGATCCCGCATCCCGATGGCGACCAAGACCAAGTGTGGATGATCGTCAAGCGCACAATCGACGGCGCTACTAAGCGATACATTGAATATTTAGAAAAGCCTTTTGCGTCGAGCACGACCTACGCAGACGCTTTCTTTGTCGATTCAGGGCTGACGTACTCAGGGTCAGCGACCACCACCATCACGGGACTTGATCACCTTGAAGGACAAGTGGTCAAGGTCTTTGCTGATGGTGTAGTGCAAATCGACAAGACTGTCTCGAGCGGTGCGATCTCAATCGTAAGCGCCTCTAAAGTGCAGGTGGGACTCGGATACGATGCGCGCGTTCAGACGATGAGACTTGAATCTGGGGCTGCAGACGGCACTGCCCAAGGCCGACGAAAGCGCGTCCAGCAAATCCTTTTGAGAGTCGACAACTCATCTCAAAGCGTTTCATACGGTGCCAACTTTGACAAGATGGACTCCTGGGACATGGGAACCGGGGATACATACTCGGGCGATTCACCTTCCTTCACGATGCCGGGTGGGTACGAGAGAGAAGGTCGAATTTCAATACAGCACGAAGACCCGACCCCGTTTACGCTCGTGGCAATCATGCCGCAATTAAGTACGGAGAGCCGCTAATGGGCTCAGCAGTTTCTTTCATCTTAGCCGGCGGGGCTATGCAGGCTGTGTCCGCGTATCAGCAAAGCGAAGCTGCCGAGCGCGCCGCAAAGATCAACGCGAAGCGCGTCGCCCAAGAGTCGGCGGAGCAACAACTCGAGCTGCACGAGCGCATGAAAACAATCGCAGGGCAGAACCGCACGATCATTGCCAAGAGTGGCGTTCGGTCTGAGGGTTCACCCAACTCGGTACTTGCATCAAACGAGTTGAAGACTTTGCGACAGCAACGTCGCATACAGCGTCGAGCAGAAATTGAGCGGACGCAGTTTCGCAATCAAGCGCGTGCCGCGCGCTACGCAGGAGGAATGGGCGTCGCATCTTCGTTGATATCTACTACTGGCCGCAGCTTGTTGTCTAGAGACAACCCGCTCGCCGCTTCTTTGTTGAGCTAACGCTATATGCCTAAACTGATTGAAATAGATGCCCCTCAAGCGCTTTCTCAGCCGAGAGAAACGGCGGCAACCCAAGGCGCTGACCAAGCAGTGGCGCTGGGTCAGATAGGCAAAGGCTCGGAATACATAGGCCGAGCAGTGGTGTCCTATCAGACTTCGACTGCTAAATCCGCTGCGACCGAGTACCGCATGCAGTTGCGTTCATTGCAACGAGATGTCGAGCAGAAATACGACCTTGACCAGCGCTCCGAGCAGTTTGAAAACCGGCTACCTGCAGTTCGAGAGCGAGTGCTCGGGCGATACAAGTTTGCGTCTCAGAATGTCTTTGACCAAGACGCTCGTATCTATGAAGGAGACTACCGCTACTCGCTTGGCGAGAATTTGCAACAAGAGATATTGCAGCGCGGCTACTCAGAACTGCAACAGGAAGCTTCGTCTAACGCGGTTTTGATGTCAGACGAAACGGAATTTGATGACGCTTCTGAAGTGTTTGGTGAATTTTCAAATCGTGTCGACGAGCAGCTCGCCAACAACGACATCACTGCGGCGCAAGCTAGGCAGTTGAAGTCGAGCACTGTCGCGGGTGCGATTCAGAATATCCAAGACGAAAACCCGGCTATGGCTACTCAGTTGCTTGAGCGGTACGCAAGTCTTTTAACGCCCGCTGAGTACGCAAGCTTCGACAACTCACTATCCAATTCTACGGACATCAACGCTTCGCTTCTTGCCGCCGAGACCGTCTTCACCGAAAACCCTAATGCCACGGTTCCGCAGTTGCGGTCGGCGCTTAGCGAGCTTGATTTGAATCCGAAACAGCGTAGAGACGCGACAGCGCAAGTGCGCCAGATGGTCAGCGACCGAGAGACAGCAGTTGCTCGCAGCCGATCTAAATCTAGCGTCAGCCTAGTTCAAGACACCTATGGGCAAGACTGGTCTTCGTACTCACCTCCGGAGAAAGCCGCGAACATCGCAGCGATCAGAAAAAACACGGACGCAAGCCCCGAAGCAGTTGCTACGTCTCTCCGCATAGCAATGGCAGAAGGCAAGGTTGTAACTGACCAGGCACTATGGGCTCGCCTGTGGAAGAGCCCCCAGCTAATGGGTACACCAGGGCT
>Ga0209383_1001426_pt1 | contig 14913 bp, 16 predicted proteins | sample CoawatmetaG02DNA_FD_187510 | JGI IMG/M metagenome (GOLD analysis project Ga0209383, IMG submission 187510) | Marine microbial communities from the West Antarctic Peninsula - Coastal water metaG029-DNA (SPAdes) (version 2) | ecosystem: Environmental > Aquatic > Marine > Coastal ... | reverse complement strand
TTAGAAGCATCAAGTAGAGGTTGTGCTGTTATAATATCAAACAAAGGTGGTTTAAAAGAAACTATAACAAATGCCATTATACTAAAAAAAAATACTGTTGCTTCTATTTACAAAGCAATTGATGACTTGATAAAAGATTCAAAAAAATTAAAAGATTTGCAAAAAAGATCATATGAAAATTTTTATTTAACTAATAGTTATGCTTGTAAAAAAATTGATTTTTATAGATTAAATTTATTAAATGATAAACTTAAAGTAAATAACAACAAAGTCTTCAAATCAAAATTAAAAATTATTCATATAACTAATTTTAATGAAAGACATAATGGTAGATTATTTTACAATACTGGTAAAAGAATTAATAATGGCCTTGTACGATTAGGCCATAGTGTTTTAGAGTTTAGTGATAGGGATATACTAAGTAATCATAGAAAATTGAATGATTTAAATGGTTCAAAATTCTTAAATAAAAAATTGCTCACAGTAATAGGTAATTACACACCTGATTTAATAATACTAGGGCACGCTGATTTAATTGATATTAAAACCTTAAGAGCTATTAAAAAATATTATCCGCACATAAAAATTTCCCAATGGTTTTTAGATAGAATGGATTCAAATTGGATATCAAATAAAAAGAGATTTCTTAATAAAATAGATGTTATGGACGCAAGTTTTTGCACAACAGATCCAAGTATTTTAAAATTTTCTAAAACTAAACCAATTTATTATATTCCTAACCCTGTAGATACATCTTTTGAAATACTTAATAATTTTAGATTTAAAAATTTAAAGAATGATGTATTTTTTGCAATGAGTCATGGTGTTCATAGAGGTATATTAAAAAAAGGAAAATTTGATGAACGTGAGAACTTTATTAAAAAATTAACTAATAAATTACCAAACACAAAATTTGACATGTATGGCATTGAGAATAAACAACCAATATGGGCTGATAATTTCATTAAGGCCATCTCTAACTCGAAGATTGCTTTAAATTTAAGTCAGGGTTATGCCTCTAAGTATTATACTAGCGATAGATTTGCTCAATTAATTGGTAATGGATTATTAGTAATGATTGATCAAAAAACAAAATTCAGTGATTTTTTTAATAAAGATGAAATTATTACTTATAGTGATATTAATGATTTATCAAAAAAAATTATAAAGTATTCAAATGATGATGCATTAAGACAGAAAATTGCTAAAAAGGGTAGAGATAAATACTTTAAATTTTTCAATTCAACTATTATTGCAGAATTTATAATAAATAAATCTTTAAATATTAATAAGAAATATTTTTGGGAAAAAAAGAGCTAATACTAAAATTTATATATGAAAAATATAATTGTTATTACTGGAGGTGCTGGTTTTATTGGATCAAATTTAATTAAATACCTGTTAAAAAAAACTAATTTAAAAATTATTAGTTTAGATAATTACTCAACTGGAACTAAAAAAAATCATATTAATCATAAAAATGTTAAATATACTAAAGGTGAAAATATTAATATTTCAAAAATATTAAAGAAATATTCAAATAAGATTAAAGTTATTTTTCATTTTGGAGAATTTTCAAGAATTTATCAAAGTTTTCTAAATTCAAAAGAATGCTTAAATAACAATATTTATAATTCTTTTGAGGTTATTAATTTTGCAAAAGATAATAAAATTAAGATTATTTATTCTGCTACATCAAGTAATTTAGGTAATAATGGAAGAGATCAAAATTCATCCCCCTATGCCTGGACAAAATCAAAAAATATAGAATTAATTAAAAATTATGGCAAATGGTTTGGTCTTAAGTACGAGTTATTATTTTTTTATAATGTTTATGGGCCAGGTCAAATCAGTGTTGGCAAAATGGCAACTATCATTGGTATATTCCAAACTCAATATAAAGAAAAAATACCATTCACGATCGTTAGGCCTGGATCACAAAAAAGAGATTTCACACATATAGATGATATTATTGAGGGTTGCTATTTAGCTATGGTTAAGGGCAAAAATAGTGAATACATGCTTTCGTCTGGTAAAAAATATTCTATCTTACAAATTGCAAGAATTTTTAAGTTTAAGCATAGATTCATTCCTAGCAGGCCAGGTGATAGAAGTGACTCAACTATCTTAAATAATAATGCAAAAACTATGTTGGGATTTAAATCAAAAAAGAATATTAAAACTTATATTAAAGAATTTATTAATAAATATTAATGTTCTCTATATTAATTCCTTCATTTAATAACGTAAAATACTTAGAACTATGTATTAATAGTATTAGAAAAAATTCAAAATATGAGCATCAAATCATTGTTCATGTTAATATTGGTGATGATGGAACTATAGAATACTTAGATAGGACTAATATTGAATATACCCACACAAAATATAACTCAGGTATTTGTGAGGGAATAAATAAAGCAGCAAATTTAGCAAAATTTGATTATTTACTTTATGCTCATGATGATTTTTATTTTAGCCCCAACTGGGACAAAATACTTCATGAAGAAGTAAAAAAAATCGGTCATAATAAATTTTATTTGTCAGGAACAATGATGAATGAAGGTCAAATTAAATTTAATTGTGGTAATACACTTGATGAATTTAATGAAAAAAAGTTTTTGGATGAATATAAAAATTATAATTTTTATGATTTTCAAGGCTCCACATGGGCTCCATCTTTAGTTCATCGTTCTATTTGGGATAAGGTAGGTGGTTTAAGTGAAGAATATTTTCCAGGAAATAGTTCCGATCCTGATTTTAACATGAAACTTTGGAATTTAGGAGTTAGAATTTTCAAGGGAATAAATAAATTTAAGGTTTATCATTTTGGATCTATAGTTTTAAGAAAAAAATTAAATAAGACTAAAAGTAAGAATAAATATGGTAGCAAAAGTTCAAAATTTTTTTTATTAAAATGGGGGATTAGTATAAAATTTTTCAAGGAGTTTTACTTGAGATCAAACGAAAAATATATTGGACCATTAACTAAACCTGTTAAAGATAAAAAATATTTTTTAAATTTATTTTTATCTAAATTTCATTATATATATTTAAAAGTATTTTATAGAAATTTAAATTTAAGAAAATAATTATTTATTTAATCAATTTTTTATACAAATTAACATTCATAGAGGATTTTAATGGGAAACTTTTACCATAAATTTCTTTCGCTGATATTCTTTCAATATTCTTATTATATTTTTTGGCAAAATTGATAACTAACTGTTTCTTTCCACCAACATTAATAATTCCTTTTTTGTCTATCAATTTTAACAAATTCTTAGCCAATGACTCATGAAACATAAAATTCATCTCAACATCACTAAATGCTTTTTTATGAATAAATGGTTTTTCAGTCATGCAAATTCTCAGTATCAATGAATTTTCATACATTTGTACAGAACATTCGCCTCCAAATTTTGAAATGGCATATTTATTAATTGGTAAAACCGGATCTGTCTCTTTATAATTACCTTTTTTACCTGGGTAGACATAATTAGTTGAAAAATATATTAATTTGATATTTTCTTTCTGACAAGCATTCACAATATTTGCGGTGCCAATAATATTGGTATTAATACTTTTAGTTATATTTTTCTCATGAATATCCATTGGTCTAGAAAGTGCTGCTGCATGAATCAAATACCTTGGTTTAACTTTTTTTAGATATTTTTTAATTGAATTTAGATTATGAATATTTAATTCATTTTTTTTTGGAAAAAAAACCTTTTCTTTTTTAGGTATCTTTCTGAATATTTGTGCAAAACGACCTGTGCCGCCTGTAAATACTATTTTTTTCATTAATAAAAATTTTCAGTAAATTTTAGATTATTAGATATAGAATTATTAAATGATTTATAGTTCATTAAAAAGTCAATATTTTTTCTCTTTTAAGATAAAAGCTTAATATTCCATTTAATCTTGATCTATATATCTTATTTTTATTCTTATCAAAAAAATAAAAAAAGAGAATCTTTAAGCTAAACTTAAAAATCGATTTTATAGCAATAAAAAAAATAATAATCTTATTGTAGTGTTTGTTAAAAAAATAATATTTTGACCATTCCCAATGCCATTTTTTAAAACACTCATACTTTATTGTTATATCATTAACAGAGCCCCCCCAATGATAGGCCTCAAGATCTTCAATTAAATATATTTTCTTATTTTTTTTTAAACATTGATGAAAAAAATCATTCTCTTCAAAATATAAAAAAATATTTTCGTCAAATACAATACCTTCGTCATATGTATTGTATTTATCAATGAGCATAACTGAACCACTAACAAAAAATTGCTCTGTTATATTTGGGTAAACGTTCTTTTCTAATTTAGATTTGAAAAAAAATTTATTATAAAAAAATTGGTATATATTTAAATTTCCTGTTTTTTTTATACCGCTCTCATTATAAATATCGTTTGTATTTGGTGCTATAATTGCAAAATTATCAATTTTCTTTACTGCGATATCTAAATTTTCAAAAAATTTTGGTGGTAATACGGTATCAATATCTAAATATAAAACATAACGTGTTTTCGCATTTATGACTCCACAATTAATACCTGCACCATTACCCAGGTTAATGTTTTGAATTATTCTAATATTTAAATTTTGGGGTTTTTTAATCCCCTCAAAAGTAAAATCGTGTGAATGATCAACTAATAATACTTCAGCATTAATCTTGATACTATTTAAACAAGATTGTAGTTTTTCTTTAGTACATTTAAAATTAACAAGAACTATCGTCAGTTTCATAAATTTATTATAGATGTTAAAAATTAAGGTTAAAGATAATTTTTATATAAAATATAAAGTATATATTATATATAGACCCATATAATTATGAAAATTGTTAAAACTAAAATTCAGGATTTACTAATTTTAAAATCTGAAGTATATAAAGATGGAAGGGGCTTTGTGAAAGAAATTTTTAAAAAGAATGTTTTAAAAAAAAATTTTCCATTTGATCTTACATCTTTATCAAAAAAAAATGTAATTAGAGGTCTCCATTTTCAAAAAAAATTTTCACAAGCAAAATTAATAACTGTGACTCATGGTAGAATTTTAGATGTAGCTGTAGACTTGAGACCAAAGTCTAAAACATTTGGCAAATATTTTTTAATAGAAATAAGTTATAATGATAATTTTTCTTTTTTTATACCTGAAAATTTTGCACATGGTTTTTTATGTTTGACAAAATCCTGTGTTGTAAATTATAAACTTTCAAATTATAGAAAACCTGAATATGAAAAAACACTGCGATGGAATGACCCGGATATAAATATTAATTGGCCAATAAATAAACCTATTATGTCAAATAAAGATAAAAATAACTCTCAATCTTTTAACGAATTGTTTAATTTATAAAATTAAAATGAAAATAAAAAAATTAAATATATATAGTGATAAAACAGGTGATCTTGTGCCCATATCCTTAAAGGATAATATTCCCTTTAAAACAAAGAGAATATTTATCATCCATGGAAAAAAAAATCATATTAGAGCTGATCATGCTCATTATAAATGTTCACAATTTTTGATAACATTATCTGGAACAATAACTGTTAATTATGAAAATAAAAAAAGTAAATTAAAAAAGATATTATCAGTTAAAAAGAATAATTGCTTAATGCTTAAGCCAATGACTTGGTGTAAAATTAAATTTAATTCCAGTAATTCAAAATTAATGGTTTTTTGTGATAAGGAATACGATCCTTCAGACTATATTAGAAATTATAAAAAATTTTTAACTATGATTAAAAAGTAATGAATCTACTTGTTACAGGTTGCTGTGGTCATATAGGATCTTATTTAGTTAATAATATTCATAAAATTAATAAGATTAAAAAAACATTTATAGTAGATAATTTTCATTCTACTCAAATCAACTCATTGTTTAATATAAAGAAAAGAAATAATATTAAATTTTACAAGCGGGATTTAACTAAAAAAAACTCACTAAAAGAATTTGAAAAAATTGATTATGTAATTCACCTAGCATCTATGACTAATGCAGCTGGAAGTTTCAATAAAAAAAGTGAAATGTATAGAAACAATATTGATTGCATGAAAAATATAATTAATTTTTGTAAAAAAAGAAAAGCTAAATTAATACATATCTCATCAACAAGTGTTTACGGAAAACAAGCTTCTATAGTTGACGAAACTTGTGAAAAAAAATTTCTAAAACCTCAATCTCCTTATGCTGATATAAAATTAATTGAAGAAGAGATGTTAAAGAAAGAGTCCAAAAATATTAAATATGTTACGTATAGGTTTGGAACTATTTCTGGAGTGTCTACTGGTATGAGATTTCACACAGCTGTAAATAAATTTTGTTTTAATGCTTCGATAGATGAGCCTATAACTGTTTACAAAACTGCCCTAAATCAATTCAGACCATATTTGTCATTAAAAGATGCTTTTAAAGTTTTTGAATTTACCATTAATGAAGATCTTTTTAAAAATGATATATACAATGCTCTTTCTGAGAACTGCACTGTAAATCAAATTATACAAAAAATTAAAAAATTTAAAAAAAAAATTAGAATTAAATTTGTATACTCTGAAATAATGAATCAGTTGTCATACCATGTGGACAAAAATAAATTAAATAAAGAAGGTCTTAATTTAAAAAATAAGATTTCTAATGATATAAAAGATACTATTAATTTATTAAAAAATATTTAGATGAACTGTAAAATAACAAATAAAAAAATTAAACCATTCATGTCTTTTGGTCAAATGCCTATAGCAAACGGATTTTTAAATAAAAATTATTTTAAAAAAGAATTTCTCTTTAAAATGGAAGTTGGATTTTCTAAAGAAATCTCCTTATTCCAGTTAAATGATCATCCAAAACCCAAATTAATGTTTAATAAAAATTATCCCTTTTTTACTTCAAGCTCTATGTATATGATAAAACACTTCAAAAATTACTCCAATTGGGTAAAAAAATACTATTTTAAAAATACCAAAAAAGTTATAGAAATCGGTTCTAACGACGGAACCCTTCTAAAAAATTTTAAGTCGCCTGAAACTGAAATTCTAGGTATTGAGCCATCAAAAAATGTTGCTTCAGTTGCAATGAGCAAAAATATCAATACGATAAATAAGTTTTTTTCATTTAAAACAGCTAATTCTCTTAAAAAGTTTAAAAATAAAACTGATTTAATTTGTGGGGCAAATGCTATTTGCCATATTCCTAATCTAAATGATTTGATTAAGGGTATAGATATATTGCTATCTAAAAAAGGTGTGTTTGTGTTTGAAGAGCCCTATCTAGGTTCCATGTATGAAAAAACATCTTATGATCAAATTTATGATGAGCATATTTTTATGTTTTCGGTGTCCTCAGTAAAGAAAATTTTCGATTTATATAATTTTGATTTAGTAGATGTTCAAAAACAAAAAACTCATGGTGGATCAATGAGATATGTTGTTGCTAGAAGAGGGGAATATAAGATCAAGAATGTAGTTAAAAAATACCTCTTACAAGAAAAAAAACTTAACATAGACAGCTTAAAAGGGTGCTTAAAATTTAAACAAGAGTGCGAAAACTCTAAAAAAAAATTAAGAAGTATGATTTTATCAATTAAGAAAAGAAATAAAAGTATAGCTGGCTATGCTGCTACCTCTAAAAGCACCACAATACTTAATTACTGTGGAATAAATAATAAACATATTGACTTTATATGTGACACTACAAAAAATAAAATTGGAAAATATACTCCAAAGACGCATATACCAATTGTTGATGTTAATTATTTTAGAAAAAATATTCCCGATTATACATTTTTATTTGCCTGGAATCATAAAGATGAAATTTTTAAAAAAGAAAAAAAAATTTTAAAAAAAACAAATTGGATAGCTCATATTAAAATTTAAAATGATTAATTTTTGGTCGTATAAAAATGAATACAAAAAGTATAGAGCTAAATTTAATAAATTTTTTGACCAAACTTTAAAAAGTGGTCAAATTTTTTTTGGACCTAATCTTAAAGACTTTGAATATGAATTTTTAAAGAAGTATAAATCCAAGTATGGTGTTGCGGTCGGCAGTGGTACTGATGCATTATTAATTTCTTTAATGTCTATTAATATAAAAAGTGGTGATGAGGTAATTACAGCATCAAATACTGCTATTCCAACTATTTCTGCTATTATTAATTCAGGGGCACGACCTGTTCTAGTTGATATCAAAGAAGATTACCTAATCGATACAGATAAAATTGAAAAAAAAATTACAAAAAAAACTAAAGCTATAATTCCTGTTCATTTATATGGTAAGTCTTGTGATATGGAAAAAATAATTAAAATTTCAAATAAATATAAATTATCAATTATTGAAGATTGTGCACAATCACAAGGTGCTAAATTTAACAATAAATTTGTAGGAACTTTTGGTTCTTTAGGTTGTTTCTCATTCTACCCAACCAAAATTTTAGGTGGGTATGGTGATGGAGGATTTATTTTGACAAATAATTTTAAATTATATTCCAACATTAAAAAAATTAGGTTTTACGGTATAGATACAATTGATAAAAAAAATAATTTTTATAACAAATACTATGCCAACATTAATGGTTTAAATTCAAGACTTGATGAAATCAATAGTAAAATTTTAAATTTTAAATTAAGTAAAGTTGACAAATTCATATTAAAAAGAAGAAAAATTGCTAAAATCTATGATAAGGAATTAAAAAACACAGGGCTGAAATTACCAATTATAAACAACAATAAGTTTGATGTTTACCACTTATATACTGTTTTTCACAAGAAAAGAGATTTAATCATAAAAAAACTTTTAAAAGAAAAAATTCAAACAAGAATTATTTATCCTTTCCCAATTCACAAGATGAAAGCATATTCTAATTTGTTTATGAATGAAAAATACGATGTTTCAGAAATTAAATCTAAAGGTATTTTTTCTTTACCATTATATCCAGAATTGCATATTAAAGATGTCAAAATTATATGTAGAAAATTAAAAAAAATTTTATTAACGATATAAATTTTATTATCTATTTATTTTAATTATTAGGAATTTTTTTATATATTCAGCTTTTTAAATTCTTTAAAAGTAATATTATTTTTATCTTTATCCGATATTATTGGTTTTTTTATTGGCCACTTAATTTTAAGATCCACATCATTCCATATAACACCAATTTCAGAATCTTTATCACGATAATTTGTACAACCATAAACTACAATATTCACTTTTTCCAAACCTAAGAAACCGTGAATGAAACCTGGTGGTATATAAATTGACTTCGCATTTTTTTCACTCAAAATTATTTTATAATTTTTACCAAATGATTTCGAATTTTTTCTACAATCTACACATACATCTAAAATTTTGCCTTTAACAACAGATACATATTTACCTTGTTGTTTTTTTACCTGCATATGTAATCCCCGTAAAACATTCTTTTTGGATTTTGAAGCAACTGTAAATATTAGATCATTTTTAGTTTTTTTTTTTATAAACACTTCTCTGAAATAACCTCTATTATCAAAAATATTTTTAGACTCAAATATTTCCAATCCCTTAAAATCTGTTTTTAAAGTTTTCATTTAAATTAATTTATGTAAATATTTTGAATAATCACAATTCCCATAAAATTTAATTGCTTTATTAATGTTATTTTTATTAATCCATTTTTTATTTAAAGCTATTTCTTCTAAGCAAGCAATCATTAACCCCTGTCTATTTTGGATGGCTGAAACAAATGAAATTGTTTTATAATAATCATCCATAGTTCCAGTATCCAGCCAGGCGCCACCTCTTCCTATAAAATTAGCGCTTAGTTGTTTTTTTTTTCTATAAATATTTAATAGATCAGTAATTTCTAGCTCTCCTCTACTTGAGGGTTTTAGTTTCTTTGAATACTTAACTACATTGTTATCAAAAAAATATAGTCCTGTAATAGCATAATCAGAAATAAATTTTTTAGGCTTTTCTTTGATTTGAACAATTTTTTCATCTAAATCTATCTTTGCAACACCAAACAATTCAGGTTTCAAAACTTTATGCAGTATAATTTTTGCACCACTAACAAGTTTGGAGTTATTCATCAAGCCTTTAGTTAAATTTTGACCATAGAAAAAATTATCGCCCAATATCAAGGCTACATTTTTATTTGATATAAATTTTTCACCAATTATAAAGGCATCAGGCAAGCCTCTGGGCTTTGATTGTTCGGCATATGTGATTTTAATTCCTAAATTGTCACCATTAGGTAATATCTTTTTATATTGTTCTAATTGACCTTTGTTAACTATAATAAGAATGTCTCTTATATTTGACAACATTAATATTGATAATGGGTAAAAAATTAAAGGTTTATCATATATTGGTAACAATTGTTTATTTACCGCTTTTGTTAATGGACTCATCCTTGTTCCCATTCCACCTGCTAAAATTATTCCTTTTTTAATCATTTTGTCCCAAATCTTTTTGTAATGTCGCTTTTTTTTAATGTTTTAAAGTAAAGTTCATTTTCAAGGTACCATTTAACAGTTTGATTTAATCCGTCGTCAATCTTAATTTTTCTTTTCCATTTCAATCCTTTGATAATCTTATTACTATTAAGAGCATATCTTCTATCATGTCCAGGTCTATCATTAATAAATTTAATCTTTGATTTGCTCTTAAGATTAAACTTTTTAAATACCTTAAATAATTTTTTACAAATATCTATATTATTAATATTTTCATTAGATCCTATATTATAAAATTCACCAATTTTTCCTTTTTTCAAAACATCTAATAATGCATTACAATGATCTTTAACATATATCCATTCTCTGGAATTTTTACCATCGCCATAAATTGGAATATCAATATTATTAATTATATTGTAAATGATCTTTGGAATTAATTTTTCTGGATGCTGTTTGGGGCCGTAATTATTAGAACAATTTGTTATTATAATTGGCAACCTATAAGTATGATAATAGGAATAGACTAGATGATCTGATGAAGCTTTGCTTGCTGCATAAGGTGAAGAGGGTCTATAAGGATAATTTTCTTTAGTTCTGCCTTTTATGATATCCCCATATACTTCATCTGTAGAAATATGTATAAATTTAAATCTTTTATTATCATTATAGTAATCTTTAACTGCTTCTAAAAGATTGAAAACTCCAACAATATTATTTTTTATAAATGAATAGGGAGAGTCAATTGATCTATCTACATGAGACTCTGCAGCAAGGTTAAATAATGCTAAGGGTTTTTCTTTTTTTAAAATTTTATAAATTTTTGATTTATTATTTATGTCACATTTAATAAATCTATAATTCTTATTTTTTTTAAAGTCTCTAACATTATAAAAATTAGACGAATAAGATATCTTATCTATATTTATAACATAAAAATCTTTTTTGATTAATAATTCAACTAAATTACTCCCTATAAAACCCAAGCCACCAGTTAAAATAACTTTTTTTTTTTTCATAATTGAATTATACAGACTTAATTTTAACTTAATATTTTATTTAATGAAACAAAACATAGTTTGTTATCTATACACAGGATTTGATAATATTCAAAAAATTAATGATTTTACAAAAAATTATAAAAAATATAGACCAGGTTTAATACATAAATTAATAATTTGTTTTAAACTATTAAGTTTTAAACAGTTAGAAAAGGCCAAAAAATCTCTTAAGGGGGTTAAATTTGAATCATTTGTAGATCCTTGTAAAGATAATGATTGGGATTTTGGTAGCTACAAAAGAGTTGCAAAAAAATATTATGATAAAGATATACTTTTTTTAAACAGTCACTCCTATCCAATATGCCATAACTGGGTAAAAAAATTATTTCTTTATAAAAAAAATAAAAACGTTATTGCAACTAATGCTTCATATGAAAGTATGTTAGATTCAATTAAGCTTAAAGGGCAAATTCATAAAATAATTAGATACATTATTAGAAAATATAAATTTTCTAAAGATTTTAAAAATTTTCCCAATCCACATATGGGCACTAATTCATTTTTAGTTAATTCTAAATATTTTTATAATTATATCAAAAATAAGAGTTTAGAAAACAAATATGAGACACTGAAGATTGAAAGTGGAAAAAATAGTTTAACTAATTACTTCAAAAAAAAGAAATTTGATATTTTTTTAATTAATTCTGATGGAAATAAATTTACTGAATCTAATTGGAAACTAAGTGAGACATATATGTATAAGAATCAAAGAAAAAATATTATTTCAGATAAATATACAAGAAGCTATAATGCAGCAAATAAACTTAAAAAAAATATTGCTATGAAAAATACATGGGGATAGTTTAAATTATGCTTATTTATCATAAAAATATCTTTTTTTAATTAATTTTTTTTGATGGACTATACATTTTTAAACAAACTATTATCTAAAAACTTTACTCGATTTTTTCCAAAAACTATTAATCGTAAACTTTTTCGAAAATATAATATTTTTTTTGTACCTACGAATTTAAATACATTGCCAAATAGTTTTTATCCAATAGCAACAAATTTAAAAAAACAAAATGATTTAATATCTAAATATAAAAAAAATAAAAAACTTATTAATCAAACTACTAAAAAAAAACTAGACAAATTCTTGTTTAATTATTTTGGTAAATCAAATTTTTCTTTTTTTGACATTGGTGGAGAAAATATTGATTTATATTTACATTTGTCAAAAAAATTGAATATTAGAAATTACTATATGTACAATTTCAAGAGTCTTATCGTTTTATTTAAAAAATTAAAAAAAATATTTGAATTTAAAGGTTTTTTTCCCATTGAAAATGTGAGTTCTATCAAAAAGATTGATTTTGCTTATTTTGGCTCTTGTATTCAATATTTTAAAAATTACAAAATTTTTTTAAAATCAATTATTAGGAAAAAACCTAAATATATTTTTTTTTCAGGTACAAGTTTTTTTCATGATAAATTAATTAAAGATTATATCGTGGTAAAACAAACTAATTATTTGCCAAATACAATTTATTTATTTTTTTTTAATCTTAATAACTTTATTAAATTTATGAATTTAAATGGTTATAAACTAGTTTTTTTTGAAACAAACAGAACTGCAAAAGTAAATTATAAAAATTTTTCTCATTTATTGAAGAAAACTGAATATCTTGATGTTTTATTTATAAAAAAAGGTAAAAATATATAACTTATGTTCAATTTCCTAAAATTATTTGAATATTAATAAATGTATAAAAATAAAAAATTTATTGATTTATTCTACGATTCTAAAAATAGATCAATTAAATGGAAAAAATATTTTCCAATTTATGAAAATCTATTTAATAAATATAGAAATAAAAAAATTACATTTGTTGAGATTGGTATTTTAGATGGTGGTAGTCTAGAAATTTGGAAAAAATATTTTGGTGAAGATGCGAGGATAATTGGTATTGATAATAATCCAGCATGTAAAAAATTTGAAAATCCTAATTTTGAAATTTATATTGGTTCACAATCAGATAAAAATTTTTGGAAAAATTTTTACAATAAAATTGGAAAAGTTGATATAATTTTAGATGACGGTGGTCATACAAATGATCAACAAACTATATCATTAACTGAAAGTGTAGATAACATAAATAATGGAGGTTTACATGTTGTTGAAGATGTTCACACAAGTTATTTAAAACATTATGGTAACCCTCACAAATACTCCTTTGTTAATTTTACAAAAAAATTAATTGATGATATAAATTTCACTTCCCCAAATTTAGGTAGATTTAATTTTTCTTTAAATAAATCTATATATTCCATTCAATATTTTGAAAGCATGGTAGCTTTTTTTGTAGATAGAAATTTATGTGAAGAAAATACTTTAATAGAAAATAATGGATTTAAATCTGGTAACCATGATACTGCAATAGATGAGAGTTTTTTTAAATTTCGAAAAAAGTATGATTTCCTATACAAATTCAAATTGATAAAAAAGATAGAGCGATTTTTTATAATTAAAAGTTTAAAAAAAAATTCTAGGAAATTAGAAAAATATTTTAAATGATTATCTTATTGATTAATTTTTAGTTATTCTGTGATTTAAATCTTCATTTTATTTAAAGAATTATTTTTAAAAAATTTGCCTCAATGTATGCCTCAACCATTAAAGTTATTTTACAGCCTGTTATTGCCATTATGCACTTTCTTCTACTACTTCTGCTTTATTTGCTGTAAAAACTAACTTTAAGCTATAACCTGGATAATTTTTACTTGCTATTGCTACTAATCTAAGTTTTTTATACATAAATTTATAATTATCAAAAAAGTCTTAATAAAAAAATTGAAATATAACATGGAGCAAGATACAATAAGTATATCAAAACAAATATATTGTAGAGTCTATTACTGGTTATTTATAGAGAGATTTAATAAAAAAATTGATTTTAATTTTAAAAAAAATATTTTTAGATGGGATTTGATCAATTTTTTACACAAAAATAATAATTTTCAATCATATTTAGAAATAGGGTGTGATGAAGATTTATTATTTTCAAAAATTTCAATACAAAATAAGATCGGCGTCGATCCTTTATTTGGAGGAAATACAAGAAAAACAAGTGATCAATTTTTTGATACAAATCAATTAAATTTTGATTGTGTTTTTATTGACGGACTTCATATTTACAAACAAGTTAAAAAAGATATTTTGAATTCATTAAAATGTTTAAATGATGGTGGATATATTTTGGTGCATGATTGTTTGCCTCATTCACTCTCAAGTCAAGCAGTACCAAGATATAAAATTACATGGAATGGTGATGTGTGGAAAGCTATTGTTGATCTTAGACAGCAAGATGATATAGAAATTTTTACATGTCTTGTTGATTATGGAATATCAATAATACAAAAAAAAAAGAATTCCGATCCATTAAAAATTGATAAAAATAT
>Ga0209383_1001416_pt1 | contig 14979 bp, 15 predicted proteins | sample CoawatmetaG02DNA_FD_187510 | JGI IMG/M metagenome (GOLD analysis project Ga0209383, IMG submission 187510) | Marine microbial communities from the West Antarctic Peninsula - Coastal water metaG029-DNA (SPAdes) (version 2) | ecosystem: Environmental > Aquatic > Marine > Coastal ... | reverse complement strand
TATTTTACTTGCTCCTAACGGAACTGGAACAGTTGATGTTAGTAGTAAGAAAATTTCAAGTGTAGCAGATCCAACCTCAGCACAACATGCCGCTACTAAGGCATATGTTGATGCACAGCTTTCTGGTGCAGGATCACTGAAAGCAAACGGCAGTGTTGCTATTGCTGGTATTTTAGTACCAGACGGAAACAATACTAGAAACTTAGGTGCAACAGGTACTAAGTTTGCTACAGTTTTTGCAACTACATTCAGTGGTAACTCAACGTCAGCTAACTACGCTGACGTCGCGGAGAATTTCTCAGCAGATGCTGTTTATTCTCCTGGAACAGTTGTTGCATTAGGCGGTGTAGAAGAAATTACTAGAGTTAACGAAGAGCTTGCAGATAACGTTTTTGGTGTTATCTCAAACAAACCCGCTTACTTGATGAACGCTAATTTAGACGGTTCTCCTGTAGCGGTTGCCGGAAGAGTTCCAGTGCAAGTACTCGGTCAGATAAATAAAGGTGATAGACTTGTTAGCGCAGGCGCAGGTTTAGCCAGAGCAGCACTTCCAGGCGAAGCAACTTCATTCAATCAAATTGGCCGCGCAATTCAAAGCAAGACAACGGACGAACAAGGTGTCGTTGAGGCCTTTGTAACAATAAATTAAAGGAATTTTTAACATATGGCATATTCTTCAGGAGACTCAATTCTTGCCGCCCACTACAATGCTTTTGCTACCAGCTTAAATGCAGTTTGGGGTTCAGGAAGCGGAGTACGCGGACTCGGACAATCAGACGTAGTATCAGCGGTTTCAGCTGACGCCTCAATAACGGCTGCAGGGTGGGCAACGCTATTAACTAGACTTAAATCACTTAGTGATCACCAAGGAAATGATGGTAACATTACTATCGATTCTGTTACTAACCCGAGTGCTGGAGATAGTGTTGCAATTATTGCCAACATAGCAACAGACATTGGCACACTTGACACAAGTGCGGCAGCTGGAACTAATGGCTCTGGATTCAGTACAGCAATTGCTGACACAGCGGCGGTTGCTGGATCTTTTGACGGTGTTATTACACAAACAGACACACTTACTTTTGCAAGTGCAAACCAAAATCGTTACTTCTGGAATGGTGGCGGCAAAGTTACAGTAGGTTGGGGAATCGCCAGTGCTACTACAGGTACTAAGGCTACTCAATGGACAGCATTAGCAACCGAGTGCGGCACATGGACAATATTTGGACGCACCAGCAGTAAGGTTGGCGGTAGTGCAACAGGTACAGTTACCCAAGCAGTTACAAACGGATTTGACGGGTTTACTGGATCATCAGCTCGACAGTTTAAACAAACTCAGGACACCAGTCCTTATACTGCTAACAACATCGAACTTTTTGCTGTTAATACTTCTACTACAGTAATTACACTGTCGGCTGTATGGACAGACGGAGCAGCTGATACCACTGGATTTAACAAAAACATTTATAATACCATAGATGCTGTTAACGGAACCAAGACAACAACGTTCTCAGCATTTCCTCCAGCAACCACACATATTGCAGCTAGTTGGGGAACAGGTGGCGATGCGCCAGCTTGGGCAACCACAGTTAATACTGAATCGTAAATAATACTTAAAATTTTAAATAAGTTGACAGGGCCCTAGTGGCCCTGTTATACTGAGTGCATGGTATTAATTGTTAAAGGATATTTTAGTGGAAGACTTTGAAGAATTTGCACGACAACGACTTGACCATACTAGGCAACGTCTAGCACTTAAAGAACAACAAGAACAGCGTTTAACTATTACATATGGGGGCGGACAATTCCGTGTAACCATGGAACTCATGAGTTTTTTAAAAACCTGGGAAGATCATACGAGCTTGTACCTATTAGATGATTACGACAATCCAGTATATATCGATAGTGCAGAAGCAATGTATGAACAATGTACTGCTCGATGGTATGAAGTAATGAATAACTGGCATAACCAGCACCATGAATTAAAGAAAGTACGTAAGATAGGCCAACTTAGTGAGTAAAGGCGCACTATTACTTGCCACACCCCATGAAACAATAGACTATATTGGTTTTGCTAAACTTGCTGCAAAGTTAATAGAGAAACATCTAGGTATAGACACTCATATACATATAGGGGAAGCAAAGTTAGGAAACACCCGCGCCTTTAGGTGGCACACTGGCGAGGTTCAAAAAGTGCAATGGCATAACTCGGATCGACCTCTTGCATATGATTTATCTCCCTATGATGAAACATTATTAATAGACGTAGACTACTTAACTTTCAACAGCCAACTTAAAGATTACTTTGGTGGAAACCATGAGTTTTTGTGTTACGATCGTGTCTGGGATGTAACACACACAGATAGCATGAAAAGTGACGCAACAATGACACTGGCTGGACACCCCATGTTATGGGCAACAGTTGTTTATTTCCGTAAGTGTGAACTAGCCCATAGAATATTTGAAATGATGAAAAATATTCAAACTACCTGGCATTATCATTCTAAATTTTGGGGATTTTCCAGTCGTAACTATCGTAACGATTTTAGTTTAACACTGGCTCATCAACTTATGCAGGGGTATCAACAAGGTACAACATTTAACCATCCCCTACCAAGTTTAAGCACTATGGATACGATCTATAAGGTAAAAGATAGTGAGTTGCTTATTAAGTATATGTATAACGGGTCAGACAATGCTGTTAGGATTAAAGATACAAACCTGCATGTAATGAACAAAGCCTGTTTAATGGATCCAGAAATTAGAGGTGAATTAGAACGCTATGCCGATGTTTAACGAAAAAATAGAAGATAAAGGATGGCTAACATTTGCACAGAATAGTAACACAGTTAACTATGTTAGCCAAGCATATCTGCTAGCACTCAGCATTAAGGCTACTTGTAAACATAATCGTTTCGCTATTGTAGTAGACGAAGACAGCGAAAAAACGATAAGTAAAAGACAGAGACAAGTATTTGATCATATCATTGTAATACCTCGCATGGAACCTTTTCATAACGAGGCGTATGCTTTGGATGTTACTCCATTTAAAGAAACATTTAAAGTAGAGTCAGATATGATTATCCCACGTAACATTGATCATTGGTGGAATGGTTGCAGAATACAAGATGTGTGTTATACTAGTAGAGTAAGAGATTACCAAGGCAGAGTTGCAGACACTAGATATTATAGGAAGTTCTTTGACGCCAATAACCTTACAGACGCTTATAATGGCTTTACATATTTTAGGTACAGTCGGACTAGTACTGAGTTTTTTGATAATGTTAAGAATGTCCTCAGTAACTGGGATACTTTGCACAACGGGGTTCTTAATCATAGTATCTACGATAAACCTGACACTGATGTCTTATATGGCTTGGCTCAATCTCTTACAGGAACTCCCTGTTTTAACAAACTAAGTTACCCAACCTTTACGCACATGAAAGGTGCGATTAATGGATGGAATCCAAACATGGACTGGCGTGATTCAGTTAGATGGACACTTACGAATAACTTTGATTTTATAGTGGGAGGGTATGCACAACATTATCCGTTCCATTATTTCCAAAAAACTTTTTGCACTGAAGAATTGGTAGATAGATATGAACAACGACTCGGGATTTAGTGCCCTTAGTGAGGCACTTGCATCCATTGATTTTAATACTAAAGTAGAAACTGAATATAGATTAAAATATAATACAGAAACTGGTGAATACAGAACTGAAGATGCTTGCACTGTACCTGTTGAGGAAGTATGGGAGGAAGATTACGTAGTTCTACCCTACGGCGCTCCTCTTCGTAGCCCTGTAGATCATAGAGTTATTGATGGTAAAATTACATGGATAGATACTAGAATTAGTACGTTTTGGGACGAGACACCAGAAGCAGAAGTATTAGAAAACAATCCATATTTTTGTATAAAGGAAATTGACGATGGCACTGAATCGCGTTGAAGACAGTCTTGGTAATATACCAGATGACAAGTACGAAATAATTAGACCATTTAGTTGTAATATTCTTAGAACACAAATGGAACCAGAGTTAGTAACCTGTATGCAGGATATCTTTACAACACAAAGTGAAGATATAGATGAAACCTCGTACTATCGAACACCTAAAGAAGTTGATAACAGTTATGGATTAGCTGGTAACAATGTTAAAGAGTTTAATATTAATGAGGAGATGCTGGACGAAGTTGCAACTCCGTTAATAGTAAGAGCTTTATCAGATATATCGTGTAAGTTTTACACGAGTACTATTTTAAATGAATGGAGTTATAAGAAAGGTGTGGTTACACCTTTACACGCTGAGATTATTGAACGACATCTTAAAGATATGGCCATTACTGTAAATATTCAGGATGTTTGGGGGAACGTTAGTATAGCTGGTGACTTTAACCCGCCGCATACACACAGTGGACATGTTAGCGGAGTTGCTTACTTTAAGTTACCTGATGACATTGAACGAGAATGGTTACTTGAAGATCATGACCCTAGTGCGGGTATGATTAACTTCTGGGATGGCAGAAGCCAATCACTGTCTCTATCTAGTTTTAAAGTTAAACCTGTTGTTGGACATTTATATTGTTTTCCAAATTGGTTAAACCACAGCGTATGGCCTTTCCGCAGTGATGGGCAACGCTGGAGTATAAGTTATAATTGTGAAGTGTATAATCAAAATAATGATTTACGATTATATGATGAAGAAAAAGATCAGTTGCGCGATAACCGCATCAAGATACTAAAGGAAATGGAAGATGCTGGTTGATGTCGCAGATTTAGATTGCATCTATCTTAGTTATGACGAACCACAAAAGGAAGAATTTTGGATTGAAATACAGAATTTAGTACCCTGGGCTAAACGTATAGACGGAGTTGAAGGTAGTGATGCGGCACATAAGGCCGCTGCCGCGGCCAGTGACACAGAACGGTTTATACTCATTGATGGTGACAATATCCCTGATGCAAACTTCTTTGATTTACAGTTAGATATTCCAAAAGAGTACGAGGACTTTGTGTTCCGTTGGAAGGCACGTAATGTAATTAATGGACTTATGTATGGCAACGGAGGCCTAAGTTGTTGGACACGTGAGTTTGTTAACAATATGCAAACGCACGAAGCAACAGACGGTAGTGACGAAACTGTAGTTGAATTTTGTTTTGATTTTAGATACAAAGCAATGAATAATGTTTACTCTACTACATATCCCAATGGTGATGCTTACCATGCCTGGAGAGCAGGTTTTAGAGAAGGGGTTAAAATGTGCCTTAAGAATGGCGCAAAACCTAGTTTGGAAGAATTCCACCAATATGTTCATGCTAGAAACTATGACAAATTGTGTATATGGCATAGTGTGGGTCAAGATAGCGAGTACGGATTTGAAGCAATGTTAGGTGCAAGATATGGCACCTACAAGTTAATGTGTACCGACTGGGATTGGCATGAGGTCAGAGACTTTGCTGCATTGCATGCCCTCTGGGAAAAACATGACTACACAGTGGAAAACTTCCATGAGTGGGGAGCAACACTTAGACGAAAATTGTTGCTCCCTATTGTGGATTACACAGCAGAACAGAGTAAATTCTTTAAGCATTACTATAAGCAAACTTACCAAGAACATGATCCAATGACTACAGAACTAGAAGTAATTAGGAGGATTGAAGGGTGGTAACTTGTTATGAGTGATTATCTAGACGATGCACAAATAGCTAAAGCAAAACTAGCCGGAGTAAGCGGTAGTTTCTGTTTGGCTAAGTGGAAGCAAACAAGCCTACACTTAACCACAGGGCATACCAACAGTTGTTACCATCCGCCATTGCATAAGATTCCTGTAGAGCCTCTTGCAGATAATCCAAGTGCTTTACATAACACAGAACATAAAAAAGAACGCCGTGCTGAAATGGTAGACCCAATGACCAAGGTAAAGCATAGTGAATGTGACTATTGTTGGAACATAGAAAAGCAAGGTGCGTTAAGTGACAGACATTACCGCAGCGGTGAGCCCTGGGCAATGGACAGTTTTCAAGAGATTGTAGCAGACCCGCTTGCAGACATTAATCCCAGTTACGTAGAAGTTAACTTTAACAATGCCTGTAACCTAGCGTGTAGTTATTGTAGCCCACAGTTTAGCAGTACATGGACAAAAGAAGCAAAGCAACATGGGCCGTTTCCTACCAGCATCCCGCATAACGACCCAAATCATTTTACAGGCGAACGTAGGGCTATACCTAACAAGGACACTAACCCATACAGAGAAGCATTTTGGAAGTGGTGGCCTGACTTATACAAAGATTTAAAACATTTTCGTATGACAGGCGGCGAGCCTATGATGGATCCTAATACATACAAGGTGTTTGATTATGTATTGGAAAATCCCAAGCCCGACTTACACTTAAACGTTACCAGTAACTTTAGCACAGAACCCAAGGTATGGGACAAGTACAAAGGATACGTGCAACGATTAACAGCAAATCCAGGAACAGTAGAACATTTTATGCAGTTTGTTAGCCTGGATACCTGGGGCAAACAAGCAGAGTATATACGTCACGGACTGGACTTTGACTTGGCAATAAATAGATGTGAAGAATTTATAACAGACGTCCCAGAGCGTTCAAGTTTAACCTTTATTATTACAATGAATAATCTTAGCATTGTTAGTCTCAAACGATTATTGGAACACATCTTATATTTGCGCAAAACCCACACTACTACGTACCAACGTATATGGTTCGACACCCCGTTGTTACGAACTCCAGAATGGCAGAGTATGCAGATACTTCCAAAGAGCTATCAGCAATGTTTGTGGGATTGCATTAATTTTATGAACGATAACTTGGATGAGATGCATGGATTTAAAGACTACGAAGTATTAAAAATGCGTCGTGACTTACAATGGATGCAAGAAGGAACAACAGACGTTGAACGCAAACAAGCAGACTTTTACCGATTCTTTAATGAACACGATCGCCGAAGAGGCACTAACTTTTTAGAATCATTCCCAGAGATGACAGAATTTTGGAGTACATGCGAATACAATGCCAACAGATAAAGAAATGAATAGACTTTTTTGGTCTGTAAAGGCCCATTTGATTCCTGAATCATGGTCTTTAGAAGCCAAACACAAGATGTATGATGTATATTTTAAACGTCAATGGTGCAACAACGAGCAAAGTCATTCAGAAGAAGAATTTGAAAAAGCATATGAGCAAAAATATGGATGATTTAGAGTTTAAGCAGACTGTACTTGATACAAAAAGTGCTAGTTTCTGTGGTGCTAAATGGTATAACGCTACTGTATGGCTAGGGTCAGGTATGACTACTAGTTGCCATCATCCACTGCCTCACAAAATTGATCCAATTGAAGTGCAGTCAAACCCTAAACTCCTGCACAATACTCCAGAGAAAAAAGCACAACGAGCGCAGATGTGTGCTGGCGAACGTCCTAGTGGTTGTGAATATTGCTGGAAAATTGAGGACATGGGTCCTGAATATGTGTCAGATCGTATATATAAGAGTAAGATATACTCAGAGGAACTACTCAATGATGGCTTTCGTACGAGCAATGCAAATGATCAATCAGACTTCAACCTACGAACACTCGAAATTTCCTTTGATAGGACATGTAATTTTGCTTGTAGCTATTGTAATCCTGCTTTTAGTACTACTTGGGTAAAGGATATAAAAAATAATGGTAGCTATACCGATCTCGTTAGTGATGGGCGCAATCATTTTACTCATGTACATGCTGAGAACCAATTATTTGGATTAAACGAATATAACCCTTACATAGAAGCATTCTTTAAGTGGTGGGAATCAGACCTGCATCTAACGTTACAGGAACTCCGCATTACTGGCGGCGAGCCTATTATGAGTCCTGAACTGTGGCGGTTGTTTGAATGGTTTAAAGAGAATGTTGATAAAAGTCAAACAAAATTAGCCATTAATAGTAACCTAGGCGGCAAGCCAGAATTAATTGATCGCTTAGTTGAAGCAAGAACACATCTACCTAGTCTAGACGTATATACTAGTTGTGAGTCTACAGGAATACAAGCTGAATACATACGAGACGGATTAAATTTTAACGCATGGTGGGATAATATCTGCAAACTTCATGAAGCTAATATTGATACACATTGTATGATGACAGTTAATGCACTTTGTTTGCCTACGTTACCCGACTTAATTTTTAAAATATTAGAAGCTAGGCAGACAGTGGGTAAAGACTTTGCAGTGTTTAGTTTAAATATTCTTAGATTTCCTAGCTTCCAAAGTTGTTTAGTATTGCCGCAGAATGTTAAGGATACATGTGCAGGTAGATTAAAACATATATTGTTGTGGGACTTACATGAATTTGAACGTGGTCAAGTTACTAGACTTATTGAGTACTTACACACTGTGGAAAAACCCCACAATGAAGCATTTGAAATGCCTAAACTACACAATGATTTTAAGCAATTTTACCAACAATATGACGTAAGAAGAAACAAAAACTTTGAGACAACATTTCCAGAATTGAAAGATTGGTTCAATACATTATGACAGATAAGTTAGAAGCTAACTGGGATACCTGGGATTACGGGAGCCGTGAGCCGTTGTTCCTGCCATTGTCAGAGTTTACAGAACGTGAAAAAGACTTGCTGGTTAAGAGTAACACATTTTGTATGCTACCATGGATTCACATACACGGATATCCAGATGGCAAAGCATATCCTTGTTGCCTAGCTGACTATAATTACCCTGTTGGATCACTAAAAGAAAACACCATGGAAGAGGTATGGCGTGACAAACCCATGCAACAAATGCGTGAAAACATGTTAGCTGATAAACCCTGTGTGGAATGCACTAAGTGTTATGAACAAGAAAAAACTGGGTTTTTTAGTATGAGAAACTCAAGCAATCAAACATTTGGGCATCACATTAAGGAAACATTAACCAGCGACGAGTTAAAGATCCGTTACTATGACATCAGGTTTAGTAACTTATGCAACTTTAGTTGTCGGAGTTGTGGTGATATCTTTAGTAGTAATTGGACAAAAGAGTACAAAGAGTACGGTTGGTTGCCCAAGGATCACCCAAATGTAACTTATGCTGGACGGTTTAAGACAGATATCTGGGAACAAACATTGCCGCATGTGCCTTACTTCCAGGAAGTTTACTTTGCTGGTGGCGAGCCACTAATGATGCAAGAACACTGGGACCTGTTGGACGAGTTAATTAAGCAAGGCCGCACAGACGTTAAACTTGTATACAATACTAATTTTAGTGAGACAGTATTTAAAGGCAGGGATGTTTTTGAGATCTGGAAAGAGTTTGATGAAGTAAGTGTAGGTGCTAGCTTGGATGCTAGTTATGCTCGTGGTGAACTAATGCGTAAAGGTACTAAGTGGAATCAAACAGTAGCTAACCGTGAACGTATGATGAAAGTTTGTCCCGACGTAGACTTTTATATTTCAAGCACACTGAGTATCATGAACAGTTATCATATCCCAGATTTCCACAAAGAATGGATTGAACTTGGTTTACTAAAACCAATGGATTGGAACATTAACATACTTCAAGGCCCGGAATATTATAGAATTGATGTATTGCCAGAGGTAATGAAACAAGAAGTACTTGCAATTTATAATGACCACATTTCTTATCTAGAAGATAAAGATGAATTTAAACGTGCTATTAATGGATTTAAAAGTGCAATGAACTTTATGTTAGGAACAGACAATAGTAGTTTAATTCCTGATCTAATTAAGAATTTAGATAAACTTGATAAATTACGTAAGGAAAACTTCTTTGATATATTTCCAGAATTAAAAAGGTTAAACGACTATGCCAATTAATGAAGATACTGATAAGGATACAAAATGCATACTCCCTTGGATTAGTTTAGAAACTACTCCGTTAGGAAAAGTGCGTCCCTGCTGTTTGTCTACACAGGAAATATCTGGAATCGATTTAACTCAGGACACATTAGATGATGCATTCGACAGTAAAACGATGCGTGATCTTAGACGCAGTTTCCGCCGTGGTGAAAAACCAAGCAGTTGTGAAAGATGTTGGTTAGAAGAAGACTCAGGCAAAAAATCTAAACGTGAGTATATGCTAGAAAAGTTTAGTGAAGACACTGGCGTTGAAGTTGATTACAGTAGCAATAACGGCACTAAGTTACAGTTTTTAGACTTAAAACTAGGCAACATATGCAACCTAAAGTGTCGTATATGTGGTAGTTGGAGTAGCAGTAAGTGGGCTCAAGAACAAGTTGCTCAACATGGAAAAGATCACATAGGAAAAGATTGGCTTAAACAAGGGCAATGGCCACGTAAAAGCAATAGATTTTGGGAAAATGTAGATAGTATGCTGTCTGACATAAGATACTTTGAGTTTACTGGCGGTGAACCGTTCCTTATCAAACAGCATTTTGATCTATTACAACGTGCAGTAGACCAGGGATATGCTGGTAATATCGATATACATTATAATACAAATGGTACACAATATCCTAAGCAACACGAGGTATGGAAACACTTTAAACAAGTACAGATTGCGTTTAGTATTGATAACGTAGGCAATAAGTTTGAATACGAACGTGACGGTGCAAAGTGGACCGCAGTTAATCGTAACATTAAAAAGTTTCAAGAATTAAAGGTCCAAGGGTATCCGCTAAGTTTTCAAATTTGTGTTACCTGGAATGTACAAAATATCTTCTACATAGATGAGTTTCTAACATGGGCAAAGACTAGTGGCATTGACGATGTGCATTTTAACTTAATGCATGATCCAGAAGAGTTTGCTTTGTCTAAAATACCTACAAAGATGCTTACTCCATTAGTTCTAAGATTGCAGAAAGCGCAAACACTGCATCCTAAATATGCAAATCAAATTATTAGCTTAAAGAGGATTGTAATGCAGAGCCGTAGAACTTTAAAGCACCTTGTTGAAGAAAAATACAGATCAGGTGAAGCACTAGTAAAGATGTTAACTGATACTGATAATTTCCGAGGTGTTAAGTTTTCGGATACTCATCCTGAAGTAGCAAAAATGGTTGGGTATGACCAAACCTGATAACTTATGTATGGCACCTTGGACGCATACCTATCTCAGCCCACAAACTGAGCGTAGACTATGTTGTGCGAGCAGAGAACCTGCGCAGAGTTTTACACAGTACATTGACACTGATGCTGGTGATAACGTATACACTCCGCAGAGTTTGGATGAGTATTGGAACAGTGAACGTATCCGTAGAGTAAGACGTGATATGATGAACAACATTGTGCCAGCTGAGTGTGAAGTTTGTGATAAGAAGTTACTTAACACTGACGTTTATCGTGATTACTTTGGTCATTTGTTTGCACACAAATATCCCGAAGTTGTTGCTAGCACAGACGAAACTGGTTATACCACAATGAAGCCAGTTAGCTGGGACTATCGTTTTAGTAACCTATGTAACTTTAAATGTCGTATGTGTGGTCCTATGCTAAGTTCAAGCTGGGAAACAGAAGCTCGTAAACAAGGTAAGATAGAACCTTGGATGGAACCAGCAGTAAAAGAACAGATTAGCAACTATCAAGATACACAAATAGAAGCTGAGTTTAGCCAAGCAGTAGAAGAACATCGCATAGAAGAGATATACTGGGTTGGTGGCGAGCCTCTTATGTACGAACAACACTGGCGATACATGCAACGTATTATTGAACTAGGAGATGGCCCTGGGTTATACGCCAGATATAATACAAACCTAAGCCGTGTAGACTATCAAGGCATTAATTTATATGCTGATATTTTAGACAACATTAGAGACTGGCAAGTGTGTGCTAGTATTGATGGCACTGGTCCTGTCGGAGAATATATACGTACTGGCTTAAAGTACGACTCATGGTTAGAAAATTTTAAACAAGGATTATCTCATGCTCGTAATCAACGCATGATGAGGTTAGACTTCACACTTACTACCCCAGGGTTAACAGAAGTGGTAAATATATGTAACTTAGCAGACGAGCTAGGTGTTAAAATACTTGCTAAAACTACATTTGCATTTACCCCTGACATTGCTATGTCTCCGTTGTTCTTGACAAGGGATATATTACATAGTATAATAACTGAAATATTGCCCAGTGTTACCAGACATCCAGCAGTACATGATTTACTTAGTAACTTACTAACTAGACCAACTTTTGAAGAAGAGTTTCCGGATACGTTTGAACAAGCACGAATTGCAGGCAAGACAAGACTACAAAAAATAGACGCACTTAGGGGAGGATTGAGCTTTGGCGAAACAATCAGAACATATGAAGCGTTACATGAATGGTGGAGTAAAATTCCCAATGGGCTGGATTAAAAGACTTATAAGCAGAATTAAAATGGAAATACAATATCGTAAGCGTCTTAAAGAGTTGCGTAAACGGGATCCTTTTATATACAAATGATAACATATAAAGACAGCGGTGTTGATGTAGAACTAGCTAACAAGTTAGTACAGCATCTTGGTTTTAAAGACTACGGCGCAACTATTGATTTAGGACCTGTAAAAGTAGTACTCAGTACAGACGGAGTTGGTACTAAACTATTAGTTGCAGAGCATCAAAACAAATTTGATACAATAGGTATTGATCTTGTTGCAATGTGTACAAACGATGTGCTATGCCAAGGGGCACGACCGCATAGTTTCTTAGATTACTATGCAACAGGCAAACTGGATTTAGAGAAAAGCAAACAAATACTAAGCGGTGTTCAACAAGGATGTGAGCTTGCAGGGTGTAAATTAGTTGGTGGTGAAACTGCTGAAATGCCAGGAGTATATCAAGACACACAGTTTGACTTAGCAGGATTTTGTATGGGTGTAGTGGAACAAGAACTTCCACGCAGGTGGTCCATGGAAAATAGACAGAGCCAAGCACGTAGTGGTAGTTTGTTAATAGGCATTCCTAGTAGTGGCCCACACAGTAATGGCTTCAGTTTATTGCGTAAAATATTACCCATGGATGAGATACCATTGGAGCCAACACGCATTTATACTAATGAAATAATGGATAACATTGACGATATACTAGCATGCGCTCATATCACTGGCGGGGGGTTACATGGAAATATTCCTAGAGTCTTGGGCGGTCTTAATTACAAGCTAGACTATGGTATGTTTGGATGGTGGAATGATTTGTATAGAGCTAGTAAGTTACCACTACATCAGTTTGAAAGTACGTTTAATTGTGGATACGGTATGGTCATAGTTGCTAAAGAAGAACTAGACATTCCCGGAGCTCGGGTAATAGGGGTAGTAAGATGAAATTACGTCCTAGTAATATACTGGGAGCAAGTGCAGGATTTCACGATGCTGGAGTTAGTTTAGTAAGTAAAAGAGGAGAAATTCTCTTTGCAGCTCATAGTGAACGATATAGTAAAGTAAAGAACGATTCTACGTTAAATCAAGATATTATTGATGAAGCATTAAATTATGGCGAAGTTGGTAAACTAGCGTGGTACGAAACCCCTTGGCTTAAAAAGACTAGACAACTATACAGCGGAGAGTTTCGCAAAGTATTCACTGACATAAGTCCTAGGAAAACTTTAAGAGGGCTAGGATTAAAACAACCTATTGAATATCACAGACATCATTTAAGCCACGCAGCGGCTGGATTCCAAACAAGTCCTTATAGTAAAGCTATTGTAGTTGTTGTTGATGCCATTGGTGAATGGGATACTTACAGTGCATATCGTGCTGAGTATGATACCAATGGAATAGCACAGTACAAACGTATAATGAGTCAGAGCTACCCGCACAGCATGGGATTGTTTTATAGTGCAATGACTCAACGTGTGGGATTAAAACCCATGGAAGAAGAATATATCTTAATGGGCATGGCTGCTTACGGACAACCAGGAAAATATAGAGAAGTATATGACGAGTTTGTCCAAGAAGATCATGCGCAAACTTGGAAACAAAACTTTCATGCTGGCATTGATCCTAATTTTCTTAAGGATGTGTCAGGCGAAGACTTAGCGATTGCAGGGCAATTAGTAGTGGAACGGTGCTTGACTACATTAATGAAACAACTTGCATCTGATAATCCAGACATTGACGATTGTGTGTTTATGGGGGGTGTTGCTCTTAATTGTGTTGCTAATGCACAAATAAGAATGGTTTGGAATAGACTTTGGATTATGCCTAACCCAGGAGATTGCGGTAGTAGTTTAGGAGCCGCGGCTTTATCTTATGGCAAAAAATTAAACTGGACAGGCCCATATCTAGGAACTAATATACCTGGCAAATACCCCTGTGAGGAACTAGTAAGCGAGCTTATGGAGAATAAAATTGTAGGTGTTGCTAGTGGCAGGGCAGAGTTTGGTCCCAGGGCATTGGGTAACAGAAGTTTACTTGCTGATCCAAGAGGCGATGACATCAAGGATCGTGTAAACGAGATAAAACGCAGACAAAAGTTTAGGCCATTTGCGCCAATGATCCTAGAAGAATATGCACACGACTATTTTGATATGCCAGCTTTTGATAACCAACCTTACATGCAAAGTATTTACGAGTGTAAGTTTCCAAAAGAATTTCCTGCTATTGTACATGCAGACGGAACCAGTCGTGTACAAACGGTGGGTAAAGATGATAAAACAGGTGCTAGACAATTATTAGAAATGTGGTATGTAATGACAGATTGTCCTATGATACTGAATACTAGTTTAAACATCAGAGGTGAGCCTGTAGTAAATGATCGTGCAGATGCAGATAGGTTTGAAAAACGGTACGGTGTTAAGGTATGCAGTTAAATGAAAAATAAGTTAATTAAAAAGGTAAAAAAAATGGAACTAGGCAACCCTGTAATTACTACTCTTGTTGGGTTGGTAATCTTCTATATTGGTTTAAAAATGTTTTCAGGTGGTATGAAATCTATGGGTAATATGGATCACTTATCCTATTTTATTCATAATCCATATTGGATGTTTTTGGGTGGAATTGTTATGACACTGTTATGGCAATCTTCGTCA